>Ga0209023_10000056_pt1 | contig 187190 bp, 192 predicted proteins | sample LakOneMetagenome_FD_187468 | JGI IMG/M metagenome (GOLD analysis project Ga0209023, IMG submission 187468) | Freshwater and sediment microbial communities from Lake Erie, Canada (SPAdes) (version 2) | ecosystem: Environmental > Aquatic > Freshwater > Lentic | place: Lake Erie, Canada... | reverse complement strand
CTCGCCTCTAGCGCTGGAAAGCTGGGCGGATCGCGTCGGGGCCAGCGCACGAACGCTGGCCCGACTGTTTCAGGATGAATTCAAGATGAGCTTTGGCGCCTGGCGGCAGCAACTTCGACTGGCCAGGGCGCTTGACCTAATCGGGCGGGGTTGCCCGCTGGGCGAAGTAGCCGACCGCCTTGGCTATGCCAGTCCGGCGGCTTTTTCCGCCATGTTCAAGCGCGCCTTCGGTGTGCCGCCAAGCCGTTTCATGACCGCTCGGCCGGCGGCGGAGTGACCTGACTATTGATCCGGGTCGAGCGACAGCGATGCCGAGTTGATGCAGTAACGAAGGCCGGTTGGCGCGGGGCCATCCTCAAAGACATGGCCGAGGTGGGCACCGCAATCGTGGCAGGTGACTTCGGTGCGGATCATCCCGACGCTGCGGTCGGTGTGTTCATCAATCAGGCTGGCTTCATTTGGCGTGTGAAAACTGGGCCAGCCACAACCGGAATCAAACTTGGCTTCCGAACGAAAGAGGGGAGCGCCACAGCAGATGCAGCGATAGGTTCCATTGTCGTGGCAATCCCAATACTGTCCGGTAAAGGCACGCTCAGTGCCTTTTTGTCGGGTGACACGATATTGGGTTTCGTCAAGCTGGCTACGCCACTCGGCGTCGGTTTTTTCGATTTTTGGCATGTTGGCTTTCTTGAGGACTACGATTCTGACCGATGTTGCAGAAAATGATTCCCACCATAATGGGAAGCATCAGCCTGCCTGATTGTGGCGCAATTGGGCAACGTCGCGGCCCGGTGGGATGCCGAACAGGCGTCGGTATTCGCGGTTGAATTGAGACGGGCTTTCGTAGCCGACGTGATGAGCGGCTGAGGCGGCATCGGCATTGGCCACCAGCATCAGTCGGCGTGCCTCATGCAATCGCATCTGCTTTTGGTATTGCAGCGGCGTCATCGCCGTCAGCGCCTTGAAATGATAATGCAATGACGACTTGCTCATGTTGGACAGGCTGGCCAGCCGGTCGATGCTGATCGGCTGATCCAGGTTGGCCTTCAGCCAGTCGATGGCACGGACGATCTGGTGACTATGGCTGCCGCCGGCGGCAGCCTGGCGGAGGCGTGATCCGAGCGAGCCTGTAAGGAGCCGATAAAGGAGTTCACGCTCGATGATGGGCGCCAATACAGGAATGTCATCCGGCGTATCGAGCAATCGGGCCAGGCGAAGCGCGGTATTGTGAATTTCCAGACTCACCATACCAACGCCAATGCCACGGTCGACGGCATCCAGAGGCCGATTTTTAGACATTTCAGCAGCCAGTTCGTTGATCTTCACCAGATCGATATTCAAGGCAAGGCCAAGGTAGGGCTCGCCGATGGACGCGCAGGTAATGCGGGAAAAAATCGGCAGATCGACCGACGATATCAAGTAATGACGAGCGTCGTAATCGAAGGTGTCTTCACCCACTGTCAGTCGCTTGGCACCCTGAGCCATGATGGCAAATACGGAAGCGATGATCGTGCAGGTCGGCGCATCGGTACTCGATCCGCGAAAGAGCTTCAAACCGGACACAGCCGTCTCCACCGTACCATCCGTAGCGCAGTGACGATCAATGATATCGGCAAGTTCGCCGCGTTGACGCGCCAGGTCGGCATCGTCCATGGCCAAGGAATTATTTGGGCGAGGGGTGGTCTCAGCAGCGATATCCATAGCCAGGAGCGTAGCGGTTTTGGCCCCGATAGACGAGACCTTGCTGTCGAATTTCGGAGGATCAGGCAATAAGTCTGCACGATTGGGTTATCAACCGGCCATCGATTTCGCCCACACTATTCGCATAAACAGCGACGTTCAGTATCGCCGCCCTATTGTTTCCACCAAGGAGCTTGCAGATGATCAAACTGACTATAAACGGCAAGTTGCATCAACTTGATGTGGCCCCCGATACGCCGCTCTTGTGGGTACTGCGCGATACGCTGCAGATGACGGGCACAAAGTTCGGCTGTGGACAGGCCTTGTGCGGCGCCTGTACGGTTCATGTGGCCGGATCACCGGTTCGCTCGTGCTCGACCCCCGTGTCGTCGGTCGTGGGTCAAAAGATCACCACCATCGAAGCAATCGATACAAACCGTATCGGCAAGATTGTTCAAGAAGCCTGGCGCAAGCTGGATGTCGTGCAATGCGGCTACTGTCAATCCGGACAGATCATGAGTGCGGTGGCGCTACTCAGTCAGAACCACAAGCCGACGGATGCCGACATCGACAACGCGATGTCCGGCAACCTGTGCCGTTGTGCGACCTATGTGCGCATTCGCGCTGCCATTCACGAAGCCGCCAAGGCGTTGGCCTGAGGAGTTTGAACATGAGCGACATCATCATTGAAAATCTCAGCCGCCGCCGTTTCCTGCAGGGGTGTGGCGGCCTGACGCTGGGCTTCTGCCTGCCCGTGGTTGCCGCCGCCGCTGGCGGAAAATCAGGGCTGGTCGATGCATCTGCAGCCACTTTCGAACCCAATGCCTTTCTGCGCATCGGTGCAGACAACAGCGTGACGGTTTTCTCCAAGCATCTGGAAATGGGGCAGGGTACCTACACGGGGCTGGCTACCATACTGGCAGATGAACTGGATGCCGACTGGAATCATGTTCATGTTGAAGGCGCTCCGGCAGATGCCAAACGCTACAACAACACCTTCTGGGGACCGGCACAGGGTACGGGTGGCAGTACAGCCATGGCCAATTCGTGGGATCAGATGCGCAAGGCCGGGGCAACCGGTCGGGCCATGCTGGTTTCGGCGGCGGCAAAGCGCTGGAATGTCGGCGCAGCTGACATTATGGTTCGCGACGGCGTCATCAGCCATGCGGCCAGTGGACGCAAAGCCAGTTTCGGCGAACTGGCGCTTGAGGCGGCCAGGGAAGCCGTGCCCACTGACATCAAGCTCAAGAATCCCAGTGATTTTCGTCTGATCGGCAAGCAGGCCAAGCGCAAGGACAGCGCGGCCAAGACCAACGGCTCTGCCAAATTTACGCAGGACGTTTTCCTTCCCGGCATGTTGGTTGCCGTTGTTGCACACCCGCCGCTGTTCGGCGCTACCGTCCAGTCTTTCGATGCCGGCAAGGCAAAAGCCATCAAAGGCGTTGTCGATGTCGTGCAGATTCCGCAGGGTGTTGCCGTGCTGGCCACCGACACCTGGAGCGCCAAGAAAGGTCGTGATGTACTGTCGGTGACCTGGGATGACAGCAAAGCCTTCAAGCTGGGCAGCGATGAGATCCTCGCGCAATACAAGGAAATGGCGAAGAAGCCCGGCTTGATTGCCAGGCAGACCGGTGACACCACCGCGGCATTTGCCGGTGCATCCAAGGTGGTCAGCGCGAGCTTCGATTTCCCCTATCTTGCCCACGCAGCAATGGAGCCGATGAACTGCGTCGTCCACCGCCATGCCGACGGCTGCGACGTGTGGAACGGTGAGCAGTTCCAGACCGTCGATCAAGCCAAGGTGGCTGCGCTGTTTGGCCTCAAGCCGGAGCAGGTCAAGCTCAACATGCTCTATGCGGGCGGCAGCTTCGGGCGGCGGGCATCCACGCAGTCGGATTACGTGCTGGAGGCAGCGCATATCGCCAGGGCCATCAATGGGCGGGCACCGGTCAAACTGGTCTGGCTGCGCGAGGACGACATGCGCGGCGGATTTTACCGCCCCTTGTTCCATCACGCACTGGAAGCGGCTTTGGATGGCAATGGCAGACTGGTCGGCTGGCGACATCGCCTGGTCGGACAGTCCATCATGGCTGGCTCGCCTTTCGAAAAAATGTTGATCAAGGACGGCGTCGACCACGTGTCGGTGGAAGGCGCTTCCAATTTGCCCTACGCCATACCCAATCTCACCGTTGACCTGCATACACCGACCGATATTGCTGTTCCGGTGCTCTGGTGGCGTTCGGTCGGCTCATCCCATACGGCGTATTCGACTGAGGTTTTCCTCGATCAGGTGGCTGTCGCGATGGGCAAGGACCCGGTCGCCTTGCGGCTGGAATTGCTGAACGATCATCCTCGTCACGCTGGCGTGCTCAAGCTGGCCGCCGAAAAAGCCCATTGGGCTACACCGCTCAAGGCTGCAACCGGTGAGCGCCGCGGCCGCGGTATTGCTGTGCATGAATCGTTCAATTCCTTCGTGGCGCAAGTGGCCGAGGTGACCATCAGCAAGGATGGTTCGATCAAGGTGGATCGTATCGTCTGCGCAGTTGATTGCGGTACGGCGATCAATCCGGACAACATTCGCTCACAGGTTGAAGGCGCGGTTGGCTTCGCCCTTTCCGCCGCCTTGCATGGTGAAATTACCTTGAAGGATGGGCGTGTCGAGCAAGGCAATTTCGATGGTTATGCACCGATACGCATCAGCGAAATGCCGGTGGTCGAGGTGCATATCGTTCCATCGAGCGGGGCACCGACCGGGATAGGCGAACCTGGCGTACCGCCGCTGGCGCCGGCCGTCGCCAATGCCATCGCCGCAGCAACCGGCAAGTTCCTGCACAAAATGCCATTCAATACCGCCGAACTGGTGGCCTGAGATGGACAGCCTGGACTCTCAGGTACTCGACGCCGCCCGCAAATGGGCGGCTGCGGGGCATCGTTTTGCACTGATCACGGTGGCACGGACCTGGGGTTCTGCGCCGCGGCCGCCGGGTGCCTGGATGGTGCTGCGCGACGATGGTCAGGTGCAGGGTTCGGTCTCAGGAGGATGTATTGAGGATGACCTGATTCGGCGGGCAGCGGCGGATGAGTTTGTCGGCACGATGCCACGTGTGTTGCGCTACGGCGTGACCGCCGATGAAGCGCATCGCTTCGGGCTGCCTTGTGGTGGCACACTGGAACTGGTGCTTGAGCCTTCGCCGGATGCCGTTTTACTCGAACAGTTGGCCCAGCGGATCGGCGGTGGGCAATTGGTACGTCGGCGGCTGACGCTGGCCGATGGGACCGTCACCATCGAAGGTGGCAATGCGGGCAATACGCTGCAGTGGGACAGCAAAACGCTGGTCACGCTGCATGGACCCGCTTGGCGCCTGTTGATCATCGGGGCCGGACAGATTTCACGTTACCTGGCAACGATGGCGCTGGCGCTGGGCTATCGTGTCTATATCTGCGACCCGCGCAGCGAGTATGCCGATGGCTGGGATGTGCCGGGAAGCGAGCGCATTGCGCTGATGCCGGATGACGCCGTGACTGAACTGAGCCTGGACCCGCGCAGCGCCGTCGTCGCGTTGACGCATGATCCCAAACTTGATGACCTTGCCTTGCTAGAAGCGCTCAAATCACCGGCGTTTTACGTCGGCGCACTCGGTTCACAGGCGAATAACGGCAAGCGCCGCGAACGGCTACTGCAATATTTCGATTTGTCGCAGGCCGAGGTAGATCGGCTGCATGGTCCGGTCGGCCTGCCCATTGGCAGCCGAACACCGCCGGAAATTGCCGTATCCATTCTGGCCGAAATGACCGCTTTGAAAAACGGGCAAAATTCCCGGTTGACCGCAGCAGTGGCCGACCCCTACGCCTGCCGGGTCGAATGAAGCAAATCGTCGGCATTTTGCTGGCAGCAGGTCAGAGTCGGCGATTTGGCACCGATAAAAAGCTGCATCCGCTGGCCGACGGTACACCCATGGCACTTGTCGCGGCCCGCCATCTGGCCGCGATGTGCGCACGGACCATCGTGGTGATCCGGCCCGAAGATTCGCACCTCGCTGCGCTGCTGGCGGCAGAAGGCCTGGAAACCGTGGTTTGCGAGTCCGCAGCACAGGGCATGGGACACAGCCTGCGTAGTGGGGTCGCGGCCTGCCCCGATGCGGCGGGCTGGTTGATTGCGCTGGCCGACATGCCTTTCATCAAGCCGGCCAGTTACCACGCTGTACTCCGCGCGTTGCAGGGTGGAGCCCTGATGGCACGGCCCGTATTCGAGAAAATGATGGGGCACCCGGTTGGCTTCGGTGCCGAGTGCTTTTCCCGGTTAACGTCGCTGACGGGCGATCAGGGTGGAAAACCGATTCTGGCTGCCGATCCGGCCCGCCTTGTCACATGCCCGGTGGATGATCCGGGCGTCGTTCACGACATTGATCACCTGTCAGAAACTGGCGATTCAGCCACGCCGGCCCCCCCGCGATCGAGTTAGTTATTGCCACGCTTGAGGCTGCGTCACGGTAAGAACTGGGCTATCATTCTGCAATTGCAGAGGAATAACGCGATGAACCCTAACCCCCTGACCGATGCCGATCTTGACCGGCTCGAAGAACTGCTCGAAGCCGACATATTCCAGGGCGAGGCCATGCGTCTCGACGAAATCCAGGCCATGCTGTGCGCCGTGGTCAGTGCGCCCGAGCCGGTCGCTCCGGCCATCTGGTTGACAGAAGCATTGGGCAAGGGACTGGAAGCCGGCGGCAATCCGGACGTCGAAGAAGCGCTCGAGTTATTGATGCGTCTCAACAACGATCTGGCGGCGGCACTACTTGCTGACGAGACGATTTCGCCGGTGCTTTATCCGCTGGATGAAAGCTGCCAGGAATACGACTACGAAGCATGGGCCGACTCCTATGTGTTTGGCGCCGGCCTGGCCGGTGACTGGTATGAATTGGCCGGCAAGCACGCCGATGACCTCTCTGAACTACTTGAGCCATTGTTCCTGCTGAACGGCATGCTCAAGGAAGACGCTGAAAAAAGTGGCGAACGCTGGTTCCCGCCGGCTGAAGAGGCACGCCTGGTTGCTGATATTCAGGAAAATCTGCCGGTCATCGTGCAGACTCTGTACAACTTCTGGCGCAACAAGCGGGGCGGTGGTGCCTCGGTTCAGCGGGCTGGCGACAAGGCCGGCCGCAACGATCCATGCCCCTGCGGTAGCGGCAAGAAATTCAAACAGTGTTGCGGCAGTCCGGAAAAACTCAACTGATCCGGGTTTGAGCTTGAATAAAAAAGGCCGTTCATCCGAACGGCCTTTTTTGCTTATTAGCCGAGGTCAACCGGCACAAAAAGTCGGGAATTGCCACGTTCCACCAAGATTGCCGCCCGCTTGCCTGATTTCGCAATCACGCCACGCAATTGCTCAACATCGGCAATAGCCTGACCATTGACCGAGACGATGATGTCTCCCGGACGAATCCCGGCCCGCGCGGCGGCGCCGCCCGATTGTTCTACCAGGACGCCGCCGCTGGTCTCTGCCTGCCGGCGCTCGTCAGGTGTCAAGGGCCTCACCGCCACACCCAGCCGACTCTTGTCGGTCGCTGGAGGTTCGACAGCGGCTTGCTTCTCTTCACCAAAACTACCGACCTTGATATCGACGTTTCGAGTTTCGCCCTTGCGCCAAATCTGCAGATGGGCCGACTCCCCAGGCGTCTTGCCAGCGACCGCTGCCGGTAGTTGGCCGGTTGTTTCGATCGTCTTGCCATCGATGCTCAGGATCACGTCACCCGGTTCAAGCCCGGCTTTCGCAGCCGGACTGCCTTTCTCGATGGAGGACACCAGCGCGCCCGTCGGTTTCGGTAGGCCAAAACTGTCAGCCAGCGCCTGATTGACTTCCTGGATAGTGACGCCCAGCTTTCCGCGCTGAACCTTGCCATGGGTGACGATCTGCCTTTCGATATTCATGGCCACTTCCATGGGAATGGCGAACGAAAGTCCCTGATAGCCGCCGCTACGCGAATAAATCTGCGAATTGATACCGATTACCTCGCCATTCATATTGAACAGCGGGCCGCCGGAATTCCCGGGATTAACGGCAACGTCGGTCTGGATGAAGGGAACATAGCTGCCGTCCGGCAGGTTTCTGGATTTTGCCGAGACGATGCCAGCGCTGGCACTGCTCTCGAAACCATAGGGTGATCCGATGGCCAGCACCCATTCGCCAACCTGCGTCTGTGCCGAACTGCCAATCTTCACGGTGGGCAGATTCTTCGCGTCAATTTTCAATACGGCCACATCGCTGGTCTTGTCCAGGCCCAGTACCTTGGCCTTGAATTCGCGCTTGTCGTTGAGCTTGACGGTCACCTCTTCGGCACCATCCACAACGTGGGCGTTGGTCAGCACAGTTCCATCAGCGCTGACGATGAAGCCGGAGCCCAAGCCGCGCATGGGTTCGTTACCTTCAGGTATCTGGCCACGGAAATGACGGAAGAACTGGAAGAACGGATCGTTGGGATCAAGTTGTGGCATGTCGGGAATTGCCGTTGCCGTTTTTCGTGTTCCCGTAACGCTGATATTGACCACCGCCGGGGCGTTGGCAGCGACAATGCTGCGCATGTCCGGCAAACCGGCTGGCGCGACGACCGGCATGCTCGGTGCGACCGCCACGGCAGTTGGTTGGGCGGCAGCCTGCGCGTTGCTGAAAGGAACGTTTTGTCCGAGCGAATAAGCACCGCCGACGGCCGCGGCAACAGCAACGGCGGCAACGGTCATTTTCAGGGGATTGAGAGTCATCTTGTCCTCTTGCTGGGTGGATTTGTCATAAAACAATTAATGGTATTTGCTGTTCAGGGAATGCGTCTTCGACAGCGTTGCCTGATCACCTGTCGCGGTGCGCACGCGATGAGTGCTGTGACTTCGATCCGGTGGTTCAGGCTCACGGCTTGCCGAACTGGCAAAGGCCGGGCTTCCAAATAGTGCGCCGAGCGATCCGGCAACAATCAGTGATCGCAATACGTGTCGAATATTCCCCGCAATGCGTCGTGGCGGCATTGCGGCAACCGGTACCTGCATGAGACCAAGGTGAATTCGCGACAAATGCAGGAACTGGGCGATGGTTCCGTCTTGCGATGGGAGGTTGTGCTGCATCGGAAACTCCTGTTCGAAAGATCATGGCCTAAGTGTTGGGCCAAAATAGATTTTTTCCAGTAGCGTTTTTGCGACCATTTGTATCAATAGTTGTCTGAACGGAAATCGTGCGCCAGGAATGCCTGGTGTCTTTTGAATAGGCGGCACTGGCAAATTGCGAACAGATTGCAATTTCCGGTCGTTTGTCATGGTTTCGTAACGCGGGGCGCTTAATTTCGGTAAATCACTTCCCGATCAGCCCCTACATGAACGCACCCGCACCATTGAATCTGGCTGTTCCAGCCACCAATCTGACGCTCAAGGACCGCATCGACCAAAAGATTTTCGATGCCCTTTATTCGCGTTCACTGGTTTACAACACCTGCTGGGAAGATCCGGCAGTTGATCGTCAGGCGCTGCATCTCGGACCTGAGGATACCGTGATGGTGATTACCAGCGCCGGATGCAATGCGCTCGATTACGCGCTGGAAAACCCGGCCAAGGTCTATGCAATTGATGCCAACCCTCGCCAGAATGCACTGCTTGAACTAAAAATCGCCGGAATCCGGAAACTCGATTTCGATGATTTCTTCGCCATTTTCGGCAAAGGTTTCCACCCCAACATTCGCAACATCTATCGCCATCAATTGCGCCATGAACTGTCCGATTTTGCGAAGACCTACTGGGATCGACGCTTCAACTGGTTCGCCAGCAGGCACGGCAGCTTCTATTTCCATGGTCTGGCCGGCTTTGTTGCCCGTGGCTTTCGCACCTATTTCCGCATGCGTCCGGCCTTGGCACAGCGGGTCACGGAATTGTTCGCCTCAACCAATCTTGACGAGCAACGCCGGATTTATAACGAGAAAATTGCCGCTGAATTGTGGACACCGGTCATCAATTGGGTACTCAACCGCCAGTTGACCATGAGCCTGCTCGGTGTTCCACACCCGCAGCGCCGGTTGGTTCAGGGCCAACATCCCGACGGCGTTTCCGGATTCATTCGTGATGCCATTGAATACGTTTTCCGCAATCTGCCGGTCAGTGAAAATTACTTCTGGCGGGTCTATCTCACCGGTAGTTACACCCGAGACTGCTGCCCGTCCTATTTGAAGGAAGAAAACTTCAACGCCCTGAAAGGCGGGTTGGTAGATTGCATTGAGCCGCACACCTGCACCGTCACTGAATTCCTGCAGGGCGGACGTGAGCCGATCACGCGCTTCGTGCTGCTCGATCACATGGACTGGATGAGCTGCTATTACCCGGCAGCGTTGATCGAGGAGTGGAACGCCATCTTTGAACGGGCAGCCCCATCGGCCCGCCTGCTGTTGCGCAGCGCACACGCCAGCCCGCCGTTTCTGGACTGGGTGACTGCCGGGCCTCAGCATAAGCCGCTCAAAGAAATGCTGCATTACGAGCCGGAACTGGCCGCGCGCCTGCAACTGGCTGATCGGGTGCATACCTATGCCGGCTTTGCAATTGCCAAGGTGGCTGTGCATGCCGGCGGCTGACTTTGCCGCGGATGCCCGCGTCTTGTGGCGTCTGCTGCGTGGACAACCGACCGCGGGCAATCACGCTGAGCGCATGCAGGCTTTCTACGCACCGCAAGCGGATCGTTACGATGCCTTCCGCACACGTTTGCTGCATGGCCGCCAGGCGCTAATTGATCGGCTGAACCTGCAACCTGGCGCACGCGTGGTTGAACTGGGTTGCGGCACAGGCAGCAGTGTGATGCGGATTGGGGCTAGGGCAGGGGAGTTCGCCCAGTTCGACATGGTAGACCTGTGCCCGGCGCTAATCGAGGTTGCGCGGCAGCGCGTAGCCCGATTTCAAAATATCCGGGTGATCGAGGCCGACGCGACAACGTGGCAACCGGATCAGCCGGTCGATTGCGTCTTCCTGTCCTATGCATTGACGATGATTCCCGACTGGTGGCAGGTGATTGCCAATGTCGATGCGATGCTGGTACCCGGCGGACGCATCGGTGTCGTCGATTTCTACCTGCCACCATCTGGCAATCGTTGGGGTAATGCATTGTGGCGCAAATGGTTCGGGCACGACGGCGTACATTTGTCGGAGGAACATCTGCCAATGCTCAAGCGGCTCTTTGCCGAGCAGTCATGTCTTGAGGCGCGGGCGCCGGTGCCCTATCTGCCCGGACTTCAAGCACCGTACTATCTTTTTGTCGGCGAACGGCAAAGCGCGCCGGTGGCATTGGAAATCGCCGACCACGGGTCCGCCTCGCCGCCTGACTGGTTGAAAAAAGCGCCTGCCGCCGGAATGCCCGGGATGGTCTAAAGACGTTCTTCCAGCAATACCGTATCGTCATGCGAATAAGCCGGTGCGCAGCAGCAGAGCATGATCAGCGCCGTATCACCGGTGTTCTCCACGCAATGCGGAGTACCCGGTGAAATCAGGATGCTGTCACCCACCTCAATCCGGAATTTGTCGTCCCCCAGGGTCATGATACCCATGCCACTGGTGACGTGATAAATCTCTTCGGTGCATTGATGCAAATGCAGTATCGTTTTGCATCCTGCCGGAATCAATGCTTCGGCAAGACTCTGATGGCGGACCCCATGCCGGCTGGGATGCAGCAATTCCCGGATTTCCGAATCATCCTTGGTGACATAAGGAAGGATTTCGCTACGCTGTGTTTTTGCGGTCAATGGCCGGGCCATGGCTGGATAGGAACCGTCGAAATCGAGTTGGCCGGTGCGCCTTCGATAATCTTGCGACTGATGGCCATATAAACCAGCACATTCCGCTTTTTATCCAGAAAGCGGTGGATGTTGGTTTCCTTGAAGAAAATCGAGGTGTCTTCACTGAATACCACCTCATCCTCCGGCAGCTTGGCCGGCAAGGTGATCGGCCCGATCTGCCGACAGGCGATGGAAAATTGCGACGGATCCTCGGCCAACCCGAGGCTGCCCTTGACGCCCCCGGTTCGCGCCTGACTGACGTGGCAGGTGACACCGGAAATTTTGGGGTCGTCGTAGGCATAGACGCAAACCCGATGATTGGCGCCAATCAGTTTCCAGGTCGTGGTTGCGCAACCGACCTCTTCAGCGAAAACAGGCCGTGATAGCAGCAGGGCTGACAGGGCCAGAAAAATGGAGGGTTTCAGGATACGGCGCAATGTCATGGTTTGGCTTTCGGAAGTTTGCCGAGAAATTCACTCCCTTTGCGTCGGCCTTCAGTCAGCAGCGAGTTAATGAACTCCGGTCTGCGGTCCAGTTTGGATGGATAGTCGAGCTCCATTTCCAGCGCGATATGGCGTATCTCAACATGTTTGAGGTGGTCGGCTGTCAGCCATTTCTTGTGTAGCCAATCGTTGGTCTGCCGAACGAAAAACAGTTCCTGATTGAGCGACAGGTTGCCGGCGAGTTCATTGCGCCGATCGTCAATGTCGCTGGCCGACTTGGGTTCGGACGATCGCGTTTCCGGATTGATCTGGATCACCCAGATTTCGTCAGGTTTCGCATCCCTGCTGCCGTGTCCCGAAAGGAAGCCGCGAATCGGCGGATTCTGCGAGAAAAGGCCATCCCAGTAGAGTCCATTGCCAATTCGCACAGCCCGGAACAGTTCGGGCACAGCGGCAGAGGCAAGCAGGGCATCGACCGAAATGCCAGATTCCGGGTGCGACGCTTTTGAATTGAAAATTGCAAAATCGCCTGACAACACATTGACGGCACCAACCATCAATGTCGGTGAATCCGCTTTAACAAGATCAGGCAAATGGTTGAATTTAATGTGTTTCTTGAGTGTCTTTGCAAGGACATCCTGCCCGGTATTCGGCAGCAGGTAAGGGCTTAACTCGGGCGTGGCAAAAAAGTTGCGACTGCGCTGGAGTCCGACCAGAAACTGGTTGCTCATCAGGTCGTGAAGTTCCGTGGCGCTCATATCCTGCCAGAATGACTCCAATAGCTTCGCTCCTTGCAGCCCATCATTCAGCAATAACCCGTACCAGGCGATGGCGGCACACAGCGCACCGCCGGAGGTCCCTGACAGACCATGAATGCGATAACGGGCAGTGTCCAGTTCATTCAACAACACTTGCAGGACGCCGGCCGTGAAGGCCGTATGACTGCCACCGCCCTGACAGGCGATTGCCACTGATTTGGGTTTGCTGGTGCTGGAAGAAGTGGCTTTCTGGTTCATTAGGCGATTCCGAATAATTGAAGACGATCAGTGTGCCATGCTTTTCAATGGGACTCGATGACGATGGCACGATTTGGCAGGGGCGTCATTCTGGCGATGTTTTTTGCCAGAATCTTGTAGGTGTCGCGATCAAACGGTGGGCGCCTGCCATCAAGCAGGGCATCCATATCTTCCTCAGATTTCGCCGTGCCAAGATAGCGCCATCCGTCGATCACATGTGCATCTTCACCTTCACGGATCATTGCTGGACCGGTGAACGGCCAGGAAACCAGTTTCAGTCCGACCAGCGCCGATATCAGGCGAACGGTGTGTTTGGCATAAGGCTCGTTGCCAACGCAGGCGCCCTTGCAGCGGCGCAACTGATGACCAAAACACGGTTTGCCCGGTTTGACTTTCTCGAGACCGAGCAGCACGTCGCATAGGTTGTGCGAATCAGCCAGTGCGCGCAGCACGTTGTTGGCCTCCTTGCCGTTCTTGAACAGTCCGTAGCAGGCGATAGTGATGCCGGTGTCGGTCAGATTGACCAGTTGCGGACGCAACCACCCTTCGCCTTCATCGCGCAGCGTCCAGGTGCAGGCTTCATCATTTTTGCGCAGCTGCCGGTTGTGGCTTGGCTGCAGTGACTTGACCAGCGTCGATTCCTTGAGCAGGGCGCCGATTTCACCTGCGGTTTCAATCCAGTCAATGCGCCGCACCTGTTGCGCCAGCTCCATCTCCTTGGCGGCACTATGGTCGCCGGCAAAATGCGAGAGCACGCGCTGGCGAATATCCTTGGCTTTGCCAACGTAGAGCGGCAGGTTGTTTTCGCCATAAAAAAGATAGACACCGGGTACTTCCGGCAACGCATCGACGATACCGGCATCGAGATGAGGCGGCAGGCTGGGATGGGCGTTTTGTGCCTTGAGCGCAGACTCAATGTCATCACTGCTACGGTCAACGTGAATTTTTTGCCAAAATTGAAATATCAACTGGGCATCGGCCAGCGCCCGGTGGCGGGCCGCAGCCTGCAGGTCGTGGCGCTCGATCAGGCTGTCCAGATTGTGCCGCTTGTGTTCCGGAAAAAGCGTGCGTGACAGTTTGACCGTGCACAACACGGAGGCGCGAAAAGTGATACCCAGGCGCTTGAACTCATTTTTCAGGAAACCATAGTCGAAGCGAGCGTTGTGGGCAATGAACAGCCTGCCTTCCAGCCGCTTCATGGTCTCGGCCGCAACGGTTTCAAACGGCGGCGCATCGGCCACCATGTCATTGCTGATGCCCGTCAGTTGCTCGATGAAAGGGGGAATCCGCATGCCGGGATTGACCAGCTGCTGCCATTCGCGCACCGCGCCATCCGCATCGACTTCGACAATGCCGATTTCGGTGATGCGGTCGTGGGTGGCGGTGGCACCAGTGGTTTCAAGGTCAACGAAGGCGAGGGGGCGCATGGACGAATTTTCTCATGGAGCGTTGGTCGCCGTATCTGTCGTGACAAAAAAGACGGTCATTCACCTACGTGCCAGACATTTCGCGCGCCTCGATTTTTGATTTTCAGATTTTTGCAGAATGGCAGTTCTACAATAGCGCGAACAGTTTCCCCGAACTCCCACGCACACGATCATGAAAAAGCCCACCCTTTACCAAAGCATCAAAGCCAAGCGGCGGACGCAGTCGCTGGTTATCGGCGTCACCTGGTACACTGCGGAAACCTGGGCGAAGGTCAAGGCCACGGCGGTTGATCCGGAGTGTTTTGAGGAGTCGTTCGAAAAATGGAAGGCGATGGCCGTTACCGCCCGCCGCAACTTTCAGCGCTCCGGTGTTCTAGCACTCGAATATCAGATTGTTCCTGAAGAGTTCTTCGCCTGGTGTGCACAAAACGGCCAGGAAAATAATTCAGCTGCACGTGGCGAGTACGTTTCCGAGCGCTTGAGCGCGGTCCATAACAGCGACACGTAATCGACTAAAAGATCGATTATTTCCCGCTTGAGCCTCGCCTCGGCTGCGAAATGTTCAGCACTTCCTTCGTGATCTCGAAAAGAATAACCATTCCCAAACCGGCCCCCAAAGCCACCAAGCCTTGCTGAATTGTTGGCGTCTGAAAAGCAAAGGCTGCAGCAATAGCCGGGACGCAGATAGTGAGCAAGAGTCCCAGCAGCGTGCCACCCAGCACCCACGGCACCACGGGCGTCAGCCCAGCAAGCATCTGGCGCCACCCTGACTCCGGAGAACGACTCGGGAAAATCAACACAGCATTTGCCACAATCAGAACAATGAAGGCCAATGCCCGAGCCCCGTCCGTTGCAATGCCGGTCGACAAACACCAGAAATAGAAACCAGAAGCGGCCAGCGTAACTAAGCATCCCTGTACCAGGCTAAGGACAAGTTGCCGTGAGGAAACAAGATGTTCTCTGACTGATCGAGGAGGCTGTTCCATCAGGTCCGGGTTCCCTGGCTCGGCTTCAAACACAATGGAGCATGCCGGGTCGATGATCAGTTCAAGGAAGGCAATGTGAATCGGCGCCAGAATCAGCGGCATGCCGAACACCACCGGCAGAACTGACAAACCGATGATCGGGATATGGACTGCCAGGGTATAAACCATTGCCTGTCGGAGATTGGCAAAGATGCGTCGCCCCAGGCGGATGGCTGCGACGATGGCGCCAAAGTCGTCTTCAAGCAATACCAGCGAGGCTGCCTCGCGAGCGACATCCGTCCCTCGCTTGCCCATGGCTATACCAATATGCGCAGCCTTCAGGGCCGGTGCATCATTGACCCCGTCGCCTGTCATGGCCACGACTTCGCCATTTGCCTTGAGCGCCTCGACAATGGCGAGTTTTTGCTGCGGTGTGACGCGGGCGAAGATGCTGACAGAGGTGATACGTGCGGAAAGTGCTTTCACCTCCATCGACTCAAGTTCTGTTCCGGTGATGACCTCGCGACTGTCAATGCCAGCGCTGGCGGCGATGGCGCGAGCGGTACGTGGATGATCACCGGTAATCATCACCACCCGAATACCGGCTGTCAGGCACTCGGCTACTGCAGCGGGCACTTCTGGGCGGAGCGGGTCAGCCAGTCCGATCAGCCCGATGAACTCGAAATCGAAATCATGCTGGATCTCCGGAAAGCCATCCTGAACGCCATGTCTGGCCTTGGCCACGCCCAAAATGCGCAAACCTCGATCGGCCATGATCTCGGCCTGCTGAGCTAGGCTTTTCCGGTCGGCTTCCGGCAGGTGGCAGAGTTCGGCGATGGCTTCCGGTGCTCCTTTCGTGGCGACAATGTTTTGCTTGCTGGTCTCGTCTTTCCATAGATGTGACATGGCAAGAAGTTCAGGGGAAAGCTCGTACTCCTTTGCCAAGGACCAAGTCGGATGCAAGTGATCGGTATCCGCCAGTAAATCGCCAGCAAAACGGTGAAATGCTTGCTCCATCGGGTCATGCGGATCGATTTCGCTGGCCAGCACGGCGTATTCAAGCAACTCGTGATAGGGCTCGGGAAGCTCCGTTCCAGCAATGTCCTTGATCTCCAGGAGGTTTCCATCCACCGACAGCGCGGCAACGGCCATGCGGTTCTGGGTCAGCGTTCCTGTTTTATCGACACAAAGAACCGTGGTTTCGCCCAGGGTTTCAATCGCATTGAGACGTCGCGTCAGCACTTTCTGGTTGGCAATTCGACGTGCCCCCATGGCCAGGAAAATGATCATGATGACCGGAAATTCCTGGGGCAGAATCCCCATCGCCAGCGTAATGCCGGCCAGCAGGGCATCGAGCCAGCTTCCTCGCAAAGTCCAGTAGAGAAGTGCCAGCGCCAGGCACAGGCCGATGCCGATCACCGCCAGTCGGCGCGTCAAGCGACCCATTTCCTCGCGAAGCGGTGACGATTCAACGGCAATATCCTGAAGCGATTTCCCGATGCGTCCGAGTTCAGTCGCGCTACCAATGGCACTGACCTTGATCATTCCCTGACCACGGACGACCAGCGTACCCGCGAAAACCACGCCACCGTCGGCAAACTTCACGACCGCTTCGGACTCGCCCGTCAACATCGATTCGTCGACTGCCAGTTCATGTGCTTGCAGGACTGCGCCGTCGGCGGGAATACGGTCGCCTTCCGACAGGATCAAAAGGTCTTCGCGAACGACTTCGCGGCCGGGAATCCTCGTTTGGGCACCATCCCGAATGGCCAGGGCTCGTGGACTGGACAGATCGCGGAGGGCTTCCAGTGCATTCTCGGTACGACGCTCCTGCAGAATGGTGACCACCATGATGATGGCCACGAAACCGAGCAAAATCAGTGCTTCGTGGGGATCGCCCATGGCGAAATATATCGCCCCTGCGCCGAGTAACAGCAGAAACATGGGTTCGCGGGCAACCTCTCCAGCGATGGCAAGCAGAGTGCGTCGCTGGTTGGCGCCCAGTTCATTGGGGCCATCGGCCGCCAGCCGGGCGGTTGCCTCGTCGCGGGTTAGCCCTCGGAGAAGTTCGGGCGGCATGATGAATCAATCATTCTGTTCTCTCATGCCCCTGCTAAGGGCGGCGCTTGCCCGGCAGCAACCGAATCAGTGTATTGTCCCGCACGATGTAGTGGTGAAACAACGCTGCAGCTGCATGCAAACCGATGATGAAATATCCGATATTCCCGACTGTTTCGTGGACTTCCTTGATCAACTCGGCCGTGGCCTTGTTTTGGCTGATTAGCGCCGGCAAATGAAGTCCGAAATACGGAATCGGTTTTCCTTCCGCACTGAGTAAAAGCCAGCCTGCCAACGGCATGGCGATCATGAACAGATAGAGGAGGATATGCATCGATCGGGCCAGCAGGCTCTGCCATTTTGGCGGAACAGGCTGAATATCAGGGGAAGGTCCGATCACATGGATCACCGCGCGTATCGATACCAGCGTGAGAACTGAAAGCCCGAGCATGAAATGCCAAAGCTTCATCAACTCGCGCGGATCGCTGCCTTTCGGGAAAAACGTCCGCATTTCAATGCTGGCATAGACTGCGACCAGGATAAGCAGCATTAACCAGTGGAGACCGATAGCGGCTGATCCGTAGTGTTCCCTTGTGTTTCGCCACTGCATAAATGACTCCTGATCTGCCCGTCACTCGTAAAGAAATTCAAGCACCATCGGGGCAAGAACTGGTGCCGTAAATGATTTCATTCAGGAGTTGCCACGAGATAAACAACTCCAAAAAACCACTTTGATTGCCGGCTATCGGCCTGAACCATCAGACGTTTTCATGATGATGGGAAGCCGATAGTTCGACCCTGATATTTTCTCCGTTATTTCATGAGTTATGTGGAACAAAGATGCCCGCGGGAGACTTGTTGAAGTCAAGTTGCTGGATTGCCTTATCTTGAGTGCCAGTCCGTTTGACATAGTTCACATGAACCACGACAACTTGGGCAAACGGCGCTTTTCCGGAAACGGCACGCGCAAACGTGGAAACAATCGTCGATGCCTCAGCCTCCCGATCCGTATCTTTCGCATCATTTAATTTGCTGTTGATGACGGTTATCGTGACCTTGTGGGGCGTGGTGGCTATGTCGATCATCTTTGCGTCGTTGCCGGTAGCTTTTGCGACTTCTCGCTGTATGCTAGGTACGGCTATCGTTTGTTGCTTGACCTGTTCAATCTCTAACGCGGTGTCTGCACTCCATGCCGGTGCTGACGATGCGAGCATGGCCACAGTGACCCAAAGGGACGTGACAAGGCATTTTGTATTTCTATTCATGATTTTCTCCAATCAGCATTGCTCATTCGGGAAGACGGGGGGGATTTGATGTCCTCGCATTGATCATCTTGAGCAGAATGCTTGGGCGGCTCTGTACGCTAGACCACATTGTCTGTCATTGAGTACCCAGGGCAGCTTGGATAACGAGTCTTGGGGCAGTTTTCTGATTGGTTTCCAGCTATTTTCGCCAGCAGAATTTAGCCATTCGGAATCACCGCATCTGACCAAGCTTTGCACGATGGCCTATACAGTGATCGCCAGCGCAGGTGTTCAGGTCAGATCCATCAATACCATCCGGCATTTGTTGCCATCTTCATCCGGGTCGGCTTCGATCCTGAGCGTCGAAGCGGGGCGAAGGGCGTCAGGACTAATGGCGATGGCCAAGCGCAGCAGCGGGAAGACGGGCTTCCCGATAATATCGGACAAACCCGGAGAATGCCGGGTTTGCCAAACAAACGATGTTGCGATTAACGGCGGCGGTTACGCACGCAACCCTGGCCGCTCAACTGGAAGGTGTTCAGATTCTTCGTCGGGCAGAAGCTGATGCTGCCCTGGGCAACCACATCGATGGTGGCACCGTTGAAAATGCCCGTTCCCCATTTGAACTTGGTCATGTGCTCAACGACAGAGAATGCACAGGGTGCGCCGTCCGGGCCGGTTTCAAGCACACCGGTGATCTGTGCCACATCCTGGTAGGTCTGGAAAGAATCCGTCAGCTCAAATACCGCCGTATGGTTGAGCGTGCTGGCCCCCGTCGACAAATCCTGCGAGGTGATTTTGCCAACCAGCGCACCACAGTCGTCAAAGACTTCGCTGCCATCGGCAGCTGTCATGGTCAGGCAAAGCTGACCAACCTGTTTGGTGGCAGAGATGTTCAGGGTCGTTACCCGGCCAGTCACGGCGGCCGGTGTAAACCCGGTCGCGCATTGCTGGGCCTGACTCACCGCCGGCAGGCAGAGGAGTGCTGCAAGAACAGACAGGGACAGTCTTGTGTGCATTTTTATTCCTTATTTTGGGAGGTGTCGAAGTGGCGCCTTCCGAGGTAGACGCTGGATATGAGTATATCGGCTGCGCTATGCGCCGTGGATTTTTATCGAATCATTTATTCGAATCCTGATGTCCGCTTCCCGCATGTCGCATACGCCACTGCGTGCGCGACCACGCCTTATTGAGGTGATTGCATTGAAAACAGGGTGAATCCGCTTTTCTGTCGTAAAGGCGACAACGTGGCGAACAAGTTTGCCTGGCATGGTCGCCAACAGCGGCGTTCAGTGACGCCGTTGGTATGGCATCAGAATTGCATGGGCCTGTTCGTCTGACTTCATTGATTGCCAATCAACACAATGACGACTGAAAAAAATGTCTTTCGGTGCCTGTCTGCAGCCGATGCTGCTGCCTTGATTCGTGCCGAACCACAGGCCACCATTTTCGACGTTCGCGATATGGCCAGCTACCGACGCGGGCATATCGATGGTGCCGCCCATTTATCCGAAGATCGCCTGCTGGCCTGGTTAAGACGCATGCCCAAGGGGATGTCGGTGGTGATCTATTGCCATCAGGGAAACGCGAGCAAGACATTCGCCCAGATGTTCATAGACTTCGGTTATGCGAAGGTATTCAGTGTTGACGGCGGGTATGAGCCACTCGCGGCAGCCATGTCAGGCATCGAACCCGGATGAATGCCGTGTCTGTCAGCCTCTGGGTGACGCAGCAATCATTGTCGCCCAGTGACATTGACTGCGCCGTCGCGGTCATGCTCAAGATCCTGGATGGAAAATGCAAGATGAACGGCGTGGAAAAGCAGGTCATGACCCGCCTCTACGACGCTGTAAAAGGCCGCGCCGGATTGAAGCTTGGCGATGATGAACACCGATTGATCGATCAGGCGCGCGTCGATGCCAGCGATGCGCTGAGAAATCTGATCTACGAAAAACGCGTACTGGCGGAAACGGCGATTTCCCGTCCGGTGATGAAAGCCTTCAAGGCCATGATTTGCCAACAGGGGCTGTTTGCCGACACCACGGAGGCAGACGACAGCGAATGACGATGACGTTCTACATGACCCCCGGCTCCTGCTCGACCGGGATCCATATCCTGCTGGAAGAATGCGGCCTGGTCTTCGAGGCAAGCATCGTCAATCTCCTGGCGGGCGATCAGTACAAGGCCGATTACGCGGCCATCAATCCCAAAGGCAGCATCCCTGCACTGGTCCTCAATGACGGCACGGCGCTCACCGAGTTTTCTGCCATTGCCTGGTGGCTCGCGCGTAGCTATCCGAAACGCAAGCTGCTACCCGAAGACCTGAAAGACGAAGTGCAGGCGCTCAGTGTCATGAACTACGTCGTGCATACGCTGCACACGCAGGGATTTGCCCGCATCTTTACCACCGAACGCTTCGCGCCGAGCCGTTCCGATCACGAATCCGTCAAGGCCCAGGGCCGTCAGATCATCGACAAGGCATTTGCCATCGTTAATCGTGAACTGGTCGGGCGGCAATACGTCGTCGGTCCCTTCACCATTGCCGATGCAGCGCTGTTTTACGTGGAATTCTGGGCCGACCGCATCGGCATTCCGCTTCCGGCGAATTGTCAGGCGCACTATCGGCGCATGCTGACTCGGCCTGCGGTCAGGCAGGTACTGGCGGAGGAGGGGTACGCATCGGTGCTGCGCTAGTCTTTCCGCCGGCGTCCGGTTGAGCGCTGCTTCAGCCAGAAATCATGAATGGCTGAATAGCCGGCCGGACCCGGTCTGGCGCCGGTATTTATTCGAATGAGACCAGATTGGGCTGAACAACCGGATGGCCTTCGGCGACCCAGGCATCGAAGCCGCCGGCCAGCGACGTGATGTTCTGAAAGCCCATGGATTGCATGGCAACCACCGACAGCGCTGCGCGACCGCTGGTCTTGCAATACACGATGATGGGACGCGTCAGACTTTGCAGCGCGGGTTCGTTGGAAATCTTGAATTCCAGCATGCCTCGCGGAATATTCACCGATCCGGCAATGTGCCCTTGCCGGTATTCATCAGGCTCGCGAACGTCAATCAGCAGGGCATCCGGAACCGAGAAGTTATCGTGGATGGCGGCGGGGCCGCATTCCTTGACGGATTTTTTGGCTTCTTGAACGAGTTCGTGGGCGGGTTTGAACATGGGAATCTCCAAAGGCTGAATAAGGCGTGCGACAAGTGCCGCCGGACTAAATATAAGCGTATTCTAATGTAATTTCGCGAATCAGGTTTCTGGTTTTGATCATCAGACGACCAGGCGGGAATAGCCAACGCCCCCCCCTTTTTCGACCCGGATCTGCGCGGAAATCCGTTCCTTCATGCCGTCCACATGGCTGATCACACCAATCATCTTGCCGCTGGCGTTGAGTGAATCAAGGGCATTCAGCGCAACTTCCAGGGTGTCGCCATCGAGCGTGCCGAAACCTTCGTCGAGGAAAAGCGAATCGATCGAGGTCTTGTGGCTGACCAGATCCGAAAGGGCAAGGGCCAGCGCCAGACTGACCAGAAAGCTCTCGCCGCCGGACAGCGTGCGCGTGTCACGGGCAACTTCGCCCTGCCAGCCGTCGACGATATCCAGTTCCAGTTCGCCGGTGGTTTTGCGGCGCAGCAGATAGCGGCCGTGCAGCTTGGCCAGGTGCCGGTTGGCAAGGAGGAGAAGGTGGTCGAGCGTTAACCCCTGGGCGAATTTTCGGAATTTGTCGCCCTTGGCTGAACCGATCAGGCTGTCGAGCCGCTGCCAGATATCCGCTTCAGTCGTTTGCATGGCGATTTCGGCAAACAGGGTTTGCTGGTTGAGGCGGCGCTGTTCATCGCTGGCGAGCAGGGCGCGCTGGGCGCCGAGTTGTTCGCTCAAGCTGCGACGTTGAGTGTCCAGCGTGGCGAGTTTATCGTCCAGTTCCGGCAATGGCGGAATGGGGGCAGGGGTACCCGCCGGCGCCGATGCACGGCTGGCGGGCGGCGTAGATTGCAAGCGACGCTGCTTTTCGTTCGCCGCCTTGAACAAGGCTTCGGCCTGCTGGCGGGCGAGTTGCCGAGCTTCCTTAAAGTGCACCAGGCGCTGCCGTTCTTCGGCCGGAAGCAGGGCGGCGACAAAAGCGGCGAGATCTGCAAACGGGCTGGCTGAAAGGGCGTTCTGCCAGTTCAGATTTGCTTCATTCAGGGCTTTCTGTTGCAGTCCAAGGGTACTGGTCAATTGCGCCTGCCGGCCGGCCAGCGCCGCCAGGGTTTGGCTCAGGCAGCCGGTGGCGTCGGCACAGCGGGCGAGTGCGCTGGCCAGATCCGCATCGGCCGGCAGGGTCTGCTCAACCCATTCCAGCGCGTCAGACATATTCAGATTTTGGTCATTTTTTCCGGTTGACCGCAGCAGTTGCCAGCGGTCATCCCACTGCGCTGCTTGTGCTTGGGCGGCTTCGGTCTGGGTTTGCTGTTTGTTCAGCGTTTCACTGAGCGCCTGCCGACGGCGCTCGGTCTGCAGCCAGTGTTGCCATTCGGCATCGCGTGCCTTGAACCATGTCTCCGGATCGGCTGGCAGATCAAAACCGGCTTCAGCCAAACTTGCGCTCAGGCGATTCTCCAGCTCAGCCAGTTCCCGCTGGCGGGTCTGCTTGGCCAGGGTCAATTCAGCCAGGCGTATCTCGCCGGTCTGCATGGCCAGTTGCAGCAAGGCCAGCTGACTGGTCGCCTCTTGCAAGGCCTGCACACTGTCTGCCGCCACCTTGCGGGCCTGAGTCAGCACGTGTTCGCCAAGATCGGCGTTTTTCAGACGCTCGGCAAGCCGGGCGAGTCCTTCTGCCGCCGTGTCGTGGCCACGCTGCAAGCGGTCGGCCTGCTGCCAATCATCGGCGCCCAGGGAACTGACTGCGCTGATCTGTTCGTCCCATTCGCGCCGACTTCGGATGATCTCCTGTGCGGTCTTGTCGACCTGGCTCTGCCATTCCTTCTGGGTGGCCTGACTGGAGGCCTGATCGGCCCTGGCTTGCTGGCCTTTCTGGATCAGCGCGTCAAGTGCCGCCTGCTTTTCCTTCAGGGCAGTTTCGGTGGCCGAAATGTCGAGGGCCTGATAGGCGTCAATCGCCGGATGATCGGGTGAGCCGCAGAGCGGGCAGGGTTCGTGGGGCTGCAGTTGTTGGCGATGCGCTTCCAGGCTCTGGATGCGGCGTTCCTGTTCGAGCAGCTTCTGCTTGTCGGCCACCTGGGCCTTCAGTTCGTTATGCTGCTCGCGGAGCGCCAGCAGCGCTTTTTCCTGCGCATTGATCTTTTGCTGGCCCTGCTGCAGCTGGGCGGTCTGCGCCGTTTGCTGGGTGGCCAGCTCGCGCCGCCGACGGGCGACGATATCAAGTTGTTGCCAGCGGTTGAGGCCTGCTTGTTGGGTTTGCCATTGCCCGCGCAGTTCGGCCAGCGTTTGGCCAGAGAGGCGTTGCATTTGTTCGGCCTCGGCCGTTTGCAAGGCCGCCTCGACTTTCGTTTTTGCCTCTTTTTTCGCGTTGACCGTGGACATCTGTGCCGGAAGCTTGCGGGCGAGGTCGAGCTGTTCCTGATCAAGTTTTTGCCCCGCCAACTGCTGCGCGGCGATGTCTTGCTGGAGTTTGCCTCGTTGTTCGAACTGCTGGCGCCAGGCACCGAGTCGTTCTCCAAGCGCGGCGCGTTGCGGATGGGCGAGGCAGAACGCATCTAACTGCTGGCGTTCCTGCCGGGTGAGCTGCAACTGCTTGCTGGCCAGTTCGGCGATGCGATTGGCGAGCGCGTGTGCGGTCTGGTGCTGTTGACACTGATCGGCTTGCAGCTTTTCTCGCTCGCCATGACTCGCCGTCAACGCGCGCTCGGTCTGCTGACAGGTCGCTTGGGCCTGCTGCTGGATCTGGTGCAATGGCTTCAGGGTTTCGGCGGGTTCGCTGGCGGCGAGGCGCTGGAGTTCTGGCGCTGCTGCTTCCAGTGCAGCTGTGGCCTGCCCTAACTGGATTTCTGCGGCTTTGGCTTCCTGCGCGCACTGACCCAGATCGACCCGCCACTGGCGCTGCGCCTGCGCGATCCGGTGCTCGACCTGCACGTCATCCAGCTGTTTGTCGAAGTCAGCGGCCTTCAATTGCAGTTCGGCGCGCTGCTCAGTGGTCAGCAGCGCCATCCCGTCGGCACGTGCCTTGAGTTGGTCGAGCAAATGCTTGGCGTCGCGCGATTGTTCGAAAACCCGGCGCGAGATGTCACCGTAGATTTCGGTGCCGGTCAATTCTTCGAGCAGATCGGCTCGCTCGTTGGCGCTGGCATTCAGGAAGGCTGCAAAACCGCCCTGGGCCAAAAGCATGGACTTGGTGAAACGCTGAAAGTTGAGGCCCGTAATTTTAGCGATCTGACTTAATTTGTCGTTCGTCTGCGTGCTAAGAATGGTGCCGTCACGACTGGCCAATTCGACCTTGGGCGCCTGCAGCGCACCGTCGATCTTGTCGCGGGCACGGCGCTGGCTCCAGAATGCGCGGTAGACGGCACCCTTGACCTCGAACTCCACCTCGGCCAGACAATCGGCGGTGTGCCGCGTCATGATGTCATTGGCCGAAGCCGAAATGCTCTTCAGGCGCGGCGTCTCGTGGTAGAGCGCGAGGCAGATGGCGTCGAGCAACGTTGACTTGCCGGCGCCGGTCGGACCGGTGATGGCGAACAGGCAATTGTCGGTGAAGGGCGGCTGGGTAAAGTCGATGGTCCATTCGCCCTTGAGCGAATTGAGGTTTTTCAGGCGCAGGCTGAGGATTTTCATTTCGCTTCCTCCTGCAAGGCCGTGACGATGTTGCGGAAGCGTTCGCTGAGCGCCCGTTGCAGATCGTCGGCCAGTTCTTCCTGCTGCAGGCGGCGGGCAAAAACATCGTGCGGGCTGAGCTCGTCCAGCGTTTCGCTGGCGTCTGTGGTCAGACTGGCGGTCGTGTTGCCGCGCTGGCGACGAATGCGCAGCACCTCGACCGGCCAGCCTTCAGTCAGCGCCTCGATGCGCGCTGGCAGGTCAGCCAGGTAATCATCTTCGGCCACCGTGACTTCCAGCCAGGCCGGGCGTTCGCGCGTGCCTTGGGCGGCCGCTGCGCCAATGGCACCGGCCAGCGTGGACAGATTGCCACTGACCGCGACCAGCCCCTGAAAGCACGGTACGGGCAGGGCCGTGACCGCTTTCAATCCGCTGGCGTCAAGATCGACCAGCAGCACTTCCTTTTGCTGCTTCGCTTCGTCAAAACTGAGCGGAATCGGCGAGCCGCAATAGCGGATGTGCGCTTGTGCGCCGACCCGTTGCGGGCGGTGGATATGCCCGAGCGCTATGTAATCGGCCGGCGGAAAGGCGTTGGTCGGGAATGCCTCCAGCGCGCCGACGTAGATTTCACGCACCGATTCGCTGGTACTGGCACCCACCGTGGTCAGGTGCCCGGTAGCAACCAGCGGCAATTGGCGGCCAAGCGCGGCCGTCAATACTTTCTGGCGAGCGCAGGCGGCTTCATACACCGCCAGGTAATGCTCTTGAATGGCGGCTTGCAGAGAAATCTGCTTGTGTTCTGCACTTTGCCCGGCGACGCTTTGCAGCACATCGCGCGGCCGGATGAAGGGAATGGCGCATACGATGCAACCCGGCTCGCCATTGCGTTGGGGCAGGACGATCACCTGCGCAGCGACCTCTGCCGAGGCTGCTGGTACGACGGTCGCTGTCAGGCAGGCCAGCAGTTCACGGCTTTCACTCAGCGTCGCCACGGAATCATGATTGCCACCGAGCAGCAACAGACTCACCCCCGCAGCATGCAAACGCACCACCAGTTGGCTGTACAACTCACGGGCGTAGCTCGGCGGGGTACCGGTATCGAAAATATCGCCGGCTACCAATACGGCATCTACCGCCTGTTCATCGACCTGAATCACCAACCAGTCGATCAGCGCCTGATGTTCGGCTTGTCGGCTCTTGCCCATGAAATGCTGACCTAGGTGCCAGTCGGAGGTGTGGAGGAGGCGCATGGATGACGAGAAGACCGCGAAAAGGGCAAAAACAGGATTCTAAGTCGGCAAGCCTCCGACCGGCTGATGAAAGCAGAATCGGGGCGAATGGTGATGCGGCTTCTTGTCTGGCTGGCAGGAAGAATCGGGTGTCCGATTTCCCGTGCTGTTTTTCTCAATCTCGCGTTGGTAAATCTGTTGCATAACGCGTAATTTTGGCTATAGTTACAGTCCGTAATTCATAATCACAGCCAAGGAGATACCTGAATGAGTAAAAAAGTTGCATACGTAACCGGTGGCATGGGCGGCATCGGAACCTCTATTTGCCAGCGTCTTGCTCAGGATGGCTATACCGTCGTGGCGGGTTGCGGACCCAATTCACCGCGCAAGGATCGTTGGCTGGCCGAGCAGAAGGCCCTCGGCTTCGACTTCATCGCCTCGGAAGGCAATGTCTCCGACTGGGACAGCACCAAGGCTGCCTTTGACAAGGTCAAGGCTGAAGTCGGCCAAATCGATGTACTGGTGAACAACGCCGGCATCACCAAGGATGGCCAGTTCCGGAGAATGACCGCCGAAGACTGGAAGGCGGTCATTGATACCAATCTGAATTCGCTTTTCTTTGTCACCAAGCAAGTCGTTGATGGCATGCTGGATCGCGGCTGGGGCCGGATCATCAATATTTCCTCCATGAACGGTCAGCGCGGCCAGTTCGGACAGACCAACTACTCCACCGCCAAGGCCGGCATGCACGGTTTCACCATGGCCCTGGCACAGGAAGTTGCCGCCAAGGGTGTCACGGTCAATACCGTTTCGCCGGGCTATATCGGAACCGATATGGTTCGCGCCATTCGCGACGACGTGCTGGAAAAGATTGTCGCCACCATTCCTGTCAAGCGTCTTGGCGAGCCGGAAGAAATCGCCTCCATCGTCTCCTGGCTGGCTTCTGATCAATCCGGTTTCACCACCGGCGCCAACTTTGCCTGTAATGGCGGCAACCACATGGGCTGATGCCCGCGTGAAGCGTGTCGGAAACAGAAAGCCCTGCTACAGTTGCAGGGCTTTTTTTATGTCCTCTACCCACACGCCGCCACGAGAGATTCAATGATTGCCAACCTGGAACGCTTCAATAAAGCCATTGCCCTGTTCGACGCTGCCAATGCGCAAGACCCCAATCTCGACGACGGCCAGCCCAAAGAATTGCTCTACGCCCAACGCATGACCGACATGATCGGTCGATTTGCCCCGGAGGCGAGCGAAGTGGCCCAATTGGCGGTGCGCGCGCAGCATATCCAGCGATGGACGGTACCGCGCAGCAACTACCCGCTCGGCAAGCCCGGCTATTTTGCGTGGCGTACAGGGCTCTATCAGATTCATGCGCAAATCGCAGGCGAACTGATGGCGCAGGCGGGTTACGACGCCGTGATGATCGAGCAGGTCAAAACAGCCGTTAGTAAGCAGGGCATCAAGACAAACCCTGATACCCAGATGCTGGAAGATGTCACCAGCCTGGTATTCATCGAGCACTACATGCTCGGCTTTGCCGGACAGCATGCCGAATACACAGAGGAAAAGTGGCTCGGCATCATCCGCAAGACCTGGAAAAAGATGTCCGGCACCGCGCACACCTTCGCCACCCGTGGAGGCATTACACTGCCGGAAGCGCTGCTGCCCTTGATTCTGAAGGCTGTCTCCGAAGGCTGATTCAAGGGCCGTGAGGCATGGATCTCATCGGGCCCTGCCTCCGCGTTGAAAGGCGCCGCGACGTCTACCACGGTCAACCAGAAAAAACGCTCAAATTCGAAAATGGCGGCCCTGCTCGCAGGGCCGGGCATCGTGCACTTTTTAGTCGACCGGTGCTATGTCGACATCGACGTCTGTTCGCCAGCACCTGAGCGCAATTTTTGTCGTTGAAGATGAACGACTGTTCAATTTTTGAACTAAAATTGAATTGTTAACACATGTTGTTTCTGGCGTGTTCTAACGATCCTTTTCGACAAGGGTTTTCAGGGGGCTTGTCCCCCTTTTTTTTCAATTCGACGCTTGCGGTTTCGCCGCAGTCGCAGCCAAGCGCCAAGCAGCCGGCAGGTTGGGGCAGAGCGGATTGACGCAGCATCTGGCAACCAGGTTTGGTTCGTTGAAATAATTGCCAAGCAATGGTGTTAGCAAGACCCGTCGACCATAGATGGTCGTCAACGCCGCGCAAGCAGACAAGACAAGGAGGCCAATCATGACGCGTCGCCCTTTGCGTATCGGTCTATCAGCCCGGATCTACCATCCGCAGCCCGGGGCCACTGGCCTGCAATCCAAGTCTCTGCAATACCTGGAGCAATCGGTGGCGCACTGGGTCATGTCGCGGGACGTGATGGTGTTGATGATCCCCTCTGTGAGCGGTGATGGCATGGTGCACCGAAGCAGCATTCGCCTGTCCGACTATCCGCAATATCTGGACGGACTGGTCCTGCAAGGCGGGGCCGACATGAGCCCGCAGTCGTATGGAGAAACAGCCCTGCAACCGGAATGGGAAGGTGATCGCTTGCGCGATGCCTACGAAATGGAGTTGCTCCATGAGTTCATGGAGGCGGGCAGACCCGTCCTTGGCATTTGCCGGGGAGCACAGCTGATCAATGTTGCGCTGGGCGGTACTTTGTATCAGGACATTGCCACCCAGTACCACCAGCCGGACATTCATGTTCACGATGATTACGACCGGCACGCCCACGCCATCGTCTGGGAAGCAGGGGGTGGCCTCAGCAAGCTTTATCCGGAATCTGCTGGCGGCAAGGTCATTTCCATCCACCACCAGGCCATCAGGGCCTTGGGCAAGGGGCTGCGCGTCGAAGCGAAAAGTACAGAAGACGGCCTGATAGAAGCCATACGTCTGGAGGGCAAGCCCTATGTCCTGGGTTTGCAATGGCACCCCGAGTTTCATCCACCCGGCAGTCCTGATTTGCTGAACTGCGATCCCATACTTGATGAATTTCTGACTGCCGCACGGGCGCGGCGATGGTAAGGCACACCCTGCCGATGACCATGGTTACTGGCAAATGCGCAGATCTCGACAAAACCGGGTTGACTGTTCGGGAAGCTTGCTGAGTGTCGGCGTAAGCAGGTGATCCACGCGAAAGGCCAAAAAAATGCGGACTGAACAAGGGGGCTCGAAATGCTGATCGGCGTAGTGGCGCCGATGCGTTCCGCCTGGGACAGCGCGCAGGAGCGCCTGCCATTTTTGCCGCCTTTCCCCGAGCAGATGGACTCGCTAGCCCTGTTCAGCCTGTTGCTGGTCGTCGGGTTGTTGATGGGTGAATGGCTGCACAAACAATTTGGCTGGCCAAAACTGATCGGCTACGTACTGGCAGGCACGCTCTTTGGCCCGTCGTTACTGGGCTGGATCAGTATCGACAGTCTGGCGCAGGCTCGGCCGATTGCCGATGCTGCGCTCGGCTTGCTGATGCTCGAGGTCGGGCGACGCCTTGATTTGAGCTGGCTTCGCCGTAACCCTGAATTGCTGCGCAGCACGCTGGCCGACATTCTCCTGTCGTTCGCCGTCATCTTTGTGTTTGCGCGTTGGGTAGCCGGCCTGACACCCGCGTGGGCCGCGGCAACCGCCGCTGTGACCATGGTATCCGCCCCGGCGGTCGTATTGCTGACCATTGAAGAAGCCAAGGCGCAAGGTCAGGTCACCGAACGCATCATCCTGCATACCGCCATCGGCTCGGCAGCCTCCTTCTGTGCCTTTGCCGTGGTGCTCGGCATTGTTCACGCCGAATCAAGTGGCAGCTGGTTAAATGCGATTGTGCATCCGCTGTGGGTGGTGGCAGGAAGCCTGGTGGTGGGGTGTGCCGGTGCATTGCTGGCCCTGGCGATCGCACGCGCCGTACCCAAGCGCTCGCCAGCCCAGGTGTTTATACTGCTGGCCTGTGCGCTGCTGGCTGTCGGCATTGCGCGCATGCTGGCGGCACCGGTCTTTCTGACGCTGTTTTCGATGGGCCTGTGCCTGGCCGCCCGCGATCATCGGCAGACACTGCGTTATACCGGGTTGCCGGAAGGTCACTGGCTGCTCGCCATCATCCTGTTCGTCATCGTCGGCGCTTCATTGCCTTGGCATGACTTTACCTGGCTTTCGGGATGCCAGGCACTCGGACTGCTGATCGTTCGGGCTGCCGCAAAAATGGGGGCGCTGGCCTGGTCTGGCGGCACCTTGCCGCTGTCCAAACGCCTGATGGTTGGCGTTGGTCTACAGCCACTGTCGGCCATCGCTGTGTTCATGGCCTATGAAATTGCTGCGCTGTATCCGGAAGTCGGGCGCTCAGCGCTGACCTTGTCCCTGTTCGCAGCGGCGTTGATGGAACTCGTCGGCCCGGTTTTGTGCCGGCTGGCGCTGCAACGGTCCGGTGAATGCGAGCGCGGCACGATCAACCGCGGAGGCATCGCATGAACCTGACCGAGCCACGTACCTTCAAGGAGAGTGCGGCGCTATCGCTGGGCGTCGAACTCGAATTGCAGCTGGTATCACACCGCGACTTTGACCTGACGCGCGGTGCCAGCGACCTGATCTGCAGCCTGGATTACGATGGACGATTTGGCGAGATCAAGCTGGAGATCACCGAAAGCATGATCGAAATCAGCACCTTGGCCCGAACGACCGTTGACGGCATTGCCGCAGATCTGGGCGGTTTGCGGGACACGCTGCACCACCATTGCGAGCGCAACAACATCGGCGTCTGTGGCGGGGGAACGCATCCGTTCCACCACTGGCCGGATCGCCGCATTTGTCCGGGCGATCGTTTCGATAACCTTTATCAGCGCTACGGCTATCTCGCCAAGCAGTTTACGGTCTTCGGCCAGCATATTCATGTCGGTTGCAGCTCGGCCGACGACGCTATCTGGCTCACCCAGGCACTGGGCGTCTACGTGCCAGCCTTCATCGCCTTGTCGGCGTCCTCGCCCTTTGTTGACGGGGTCGACAGCTTTTACCAGTCGGCGCGACTGAACGCAGTCTCGGCCTTTCCCTTGAGCGGCCAATGCCCGCCACTGGCCAACTGGCAGGCATTCGTCGCACATTTCAACTTCCTGAAAGCGTGTGGCATTGCCCAGAGCATCAAGGACCTTTATTGGGATGTACGTCCGAAACCGGAATTCGGCACCGTTGAATTACGGGTTTGTGACACGCCACTGCGCATCGAACAAGCGACCGCGCTGGCCGCCCTGGCTCAGGCGCTGGCAAGCTGGCTGCTGCGTACCCGTCCGCTGCTGCACGCCGCCAAACAATGGCATGTCGCCCGCTACAACAAGTTTCAGGCCTGTCGATACGGGATGGACGCAATGATGGCCGACCCCGTGGCCGAATGCCAGACGCCACTACGGCAACACCTCATCAACTTGTTCGACGACATCGCCGACGATGCGCGCGAACTGGCATGCGAACACTGGCTGCGTCCGCTCAAATTGTTGATAGCTCATGATGCCGGCGATGCCGCCTGGCTCCGGGCAAGATACAACCTGCACGGCAATCTGAACGACGTGGTACGCGATGCCAGCAATCGCCTGATCGGTCATGACAAAATGTCGGGGAGAGCGCCTGATCACCGGTAAATTCAAGGTCCGCCAGCGCAGTGGCCACGCAACCCGATTACCACGGTCAACCGGAAAAATTGGCGGAATCTGAAATATCCGGTTGCGGCAATGGCTGCCCGCAAGGACACCATGGCGTTCCAGAGTATTGCCGCGCATTTGCCCGCATCTGGTTTATGGCGGTGGGCAAACAGCACGTTGCCATCCGCCACCCATCGCGCGTCAGGCGCTGACCCGTTAGTGCTCCAGCCTGAAACGTCTGGCCGTGCTCCGCGCGGCTTCCATCATTGCCGCCAAGCGCTCCGGCGAATGATCGGATTCTTCGCCCATGATGGCCGCAATGCGTTCGATGGTCGTCTCGGCTGCCGCCGCATCGTGGAACAGCGCACGTGTTCGACGGGCCAGGACATCCTCAATGGTGCGTGCTGCTTCGTGGCGAATGGCGTAGCGGACCATGGCTTCGGTGCAGGAAAGATTCGGACTCAGGCGTTGGTCGTGGCCAGGCAGGGCGGCGAGTTCGGGGGCATCGGTACCATAGACATCGCTGGCCGGGCCGCTTGGGCAGCCGTGCAATTTCAGCGTTCGCGTCGAACATGGGGCAGCCGGCAGGCCCGCGACGTCTATGGCACGGTCGATGACGTGCTCGGCCATCAGCCGGTAGGTGGTCCATTTGCCGCCGGCGATGGTAATCAGGCCACCGGGGCTGACCAGAATGGCATGTTCGCGTGACAGGGCGGCCGTATTTTTCTGGTCGTCATGCTCGGGATGAATGAGCGGGCGCAAGCCGGCGAAAGCGCTGCGGATATCAGCCCGGGTCGGTGGCCGAGTCAGCACGCTGGCCGCGGTGCGCAACAGGAAGTCGATTTCATCGGCCAGCGGCTGCGGGTCGTCAAGTTGCTGCAACCCGGGACGCGGCGTGTCGGTGGTGCCGAGCAGAACCTTGCCCTGCCACGGAATGGCAAACATGACGCGGCCATCGTCAGTCTTGGGCACCATCAGCGCCTGCTGGCCGGGCAGAAATTCGGCATCGACGACGAGGTGGATGCCCTGGCTGGGCGTGAGCAGGGGCGGTGCATCGGGTTCGTCCAACCGGCGCAGGCTGTCGGCGTGCACGCCGGTGGCATTGATGATGGCGCGGGCGGTGATGTCGAATTCTTCGCCGCTTTCGGCATCGCGCAACAGGGCGCCGGTGATGCGATTGCCCGTCTTCAGCAGGCGGGTCACCGGCAGATAGTTGAGGCAGGTCGCGCCGAGGTCGCTGGCGGTGCGCATCAGCGTGACGGCAAGCCGGGCATCGTCGAACTGACCATCCCAGTATCGGATGCCACCGCACAAGCCGGCGTGGCGCAGGCCGGGCAGGGCGGACATGACCTCTTGCCGAGTGAGGCTGCGCGAGGCTTCCAGCGCATGCCCGCCAGACAGCAGGTCATACAGCGTGAGGCCGGCGGCGTACATGATGCGGTCGACGGTGCGCCAGGCCGGAATGATGAAAGCCAGCGGATGCACCAGATGCGGCGCATTGTTGAGCAGGCAGGTGCGTTCGTGCAGGGCATTGCGGACCATCGCGATATCGCCCTGGCGCAGATAGCGCACGCCGCCGTGAATCAGCTTGGTGCTGCACGACGACGTGCCTGAGGCAAAGTCACGCGCTTCAACGAGCAGGGTTCGGTAGCCGCGGGCGGCGGCATCGACCGCTGCGCCCAGGCCGCTGGCGCCGCCGCCAATGATCAGTACGTCCCATGGGCGGGATTCGCGCAGGGTGCCGACGTGATCAGCGCGGCTGGCCGGGGTATGGGTCATTGGTCTTTTGCCCAGCCCAGTGTTCGTTCGATGGCGCGGTGCCAATGCGCGAACAGTGTGGCGCGATGGTCGTCGCTCATGGCGGGTTCAAAACGACGTTCGGCTTGCCAGAGCGAGGTCAGTTCGGCCTCGTCCTGCCAGAAGCCAACCGCCAGTCCGGCCAGATAGGCCGCGCCGAGCGCGGTGGTTTCGGTGACTTGCGGCCGGACCACCGGCACACCGAGCAGGTCGGCCTGAAATTGCATCAGCAGGTCATTGTTGGCCGCACCGCCGTCTACACGCAATTCGCGCAGACCGTGGCCGGCATCCTTTTCCATGGCCAGCAGCACGTCGGCACTCTGGAAGGCGATGGCTTCAAGCGCAGCGCGCGCAATGTGAGCGCGGGTAGTGCCTCGCGTCATGCCAAACAATGCGCCACGGGCGAATGGGTCCCAATAGGGTGCGCCAAGGCCGGTGTGCGCCGGGACGAGATAGACCCCACCGTTATCCGGCACGCTGGCGGCCAGAAGTTCGACCTCGCTGGCGCTGGCAATCAGCCCGAGGCCGTCGCGCAACCATTGCACGGTGGCGCCGCCCATGAAGACGCTGCCTTCGAGCAGGTAGGTTGTCCTGTTCTGCCGCTGCCAGCCGACGGTGGTGAGCAGACGGTGGCTCGAGGCCATCGGCTGCGAGCCGGTATTCATCAGCAGAAAACAGCCGGTACCGTAGGTGTTCTTGGCCATGCCATGCTCGAGACAGGCCTGCCCGTAGGTAGCGGCCTGCTGGTCGCCGGCCATGCCACTGAGCGGGATGGCCGCGCCCAGCCATTCGGCGTCCACTGTTGCGATGTCGCCACTGTTGTCGACCAGCCGCGGCAGCAGGGCCGGGGGAATATCGAGCAGCGCCAGCAATTCCTCATCCCAGCAACCGCGGTGAATGTCGAACAGCATCGTTCGCGAGGCATTGGCAGGATCGGTGACATGGTCGCGACCGCTGGAGAGCTGCCAGGCCAGCCAGCTGTCGATGGTGCCGAAAGCGAGTTCGCCACGCGCTGCCCGGGCACGGCTACCGGGTATGTGGTCGAGCAGCCATTTGAGTTTGGTGCCGGAAAAATAGGCATCGAGTACGAGGCCGGTGCGTTGGCGAAACAGTTCGGCATGGCCGGCTGCCGTCAAAGACTCGCAAATGTCGGCGGTGCGCCGGTCCTGCCAGACGATGGCGCGATGCAGCGGTTCACCGGTTGCCTTATCCCAAAGCACGGTGGTCTCGCGCTGGTTGGTGATGCCGACCGCAGCAATCTGCGTCGCAGCAACGCCACTGTCGCGAAGCACCTGGCGCGCTACGGCCAGCTGCGCCAGCCAGATTTCATGGGCATCGTGTTCGACCCATCCGGGCTGCGGATAATACTGGGTGATTTCCTGTTGCGCGATGCCGTGGATGTCGCCCAGGCGGCCAAAGAGAATGGCGCGGGCGCTGGTCGTACCCTGGTCGAGCGCGAGGACGTACTGGTCGGATTGCGTTTCCATGCGGATCTCCGGCAGACAGTGTCCGGTCAGTATACTGACTATGGCGGGCGAAATCCCTGTGTCGTGGCAGCTTGGACAGGCTTTTCGGCCTGAATGGCCGCTGCAGCCACCCTGCGCACCATGCTTGCGGTCAACCGGAAATTTTGCCCGAAATCAAAATGTCCGCCCGGCAGTTCGACTTTGTGATTTTTGCGGACAAGCGAGTGCACCATGATGGGAGCGGCTTCAACTCCCTCCAGCGACGATGGCTAGACTGCCCAGATGCGCCGGGTCTGGACTATTTCTACGCCATCGTCAAACAAAGAAGTCGCCAGACCCGATTCATGTATCCGGGTGAGTGCCAGCGTACAGAGCGCGACAGCTTTCTAACCTAATCTTGCTGCAGTGAGCTCAGGACCGGAAGGTTCGGCGCTTCCTACCCAACCATGAAAAGGAGCACACCATGAACAAGGATCAAGTCAAGGGTCTCGTCGAAGAAGCCACCGGTAAAGTCAAGGAAATCACCGGCAAAGTTGTCGGTAACAAAGACCTGGAAACGGAAGGCAAGATTCAGAATTCCGGCGGAAAAATTCAATCGGCCTATGGCGATCTCAAGCAAGACTTGAAGGATGCGACCAAGGGCAAATAAACCGGCAGCATGTGCCGGACAAATGACTGGCGGTAATGACTGTCTGCCCTTGCTGAATTGTCATTGGTTTGACCAGCTAACTGGCCGACCATGGCAAATCCAGCCTTGGCGTAGACGGTCCATGCGTATTATTTCGGTACTCAGGTCAAAATAACCGACTGAATGGCCCGGCAATCATGTGCCAGACTGATGCCTCATCCATGGTGGATGGGGCTTTTTCCGTTTGACGTCTGCGTGTGCTATCGCACCGACTCGACCCCTCAGGAACTTTATCGTGCAACGATGCTCCTCCGAAAAATAATATTCATTCCCGAAGAAACTCAATATGTCGAAAAATATACATGGACCCGTGTCGACGCCAGACCCCAAGCAAAACCATATTCTTGCAAGCCTGCCTGCCAAGGATTACGCACGCTTGTTACCTGAACTTGTATTGGTAGAAATGCCATTGCAATGGACGATGTCCGAGTCTGGTGACCATGTCAATTTTCTGCACTTTCCCATCGCCGGTATTGTCTCGCTGATCTACACCCTGGAAGACGGCTCTTCGAGCGAAACGGCATTGGTCGGCAATGAAGGCTTGGTTGGTATTTCGATTTTCATGGGCGGCGAGAGCATGCCAAGCAGTACCGAGGTACAGAGCGCGGGACAAGCTTATCGACTTAGCCGCAAAGTGATGAAGCGAGAGTTTGCGTTAGGTGGGCAACTGCAGCATATCGCGCTGCTTTTCACACAGGCGATGATTTGTCAGACATCGCAAATGGCCGTCTGTAATCAGCACCATTCGCTGGAACAACAGGTGTGCCGATGGTTATTGATGACGATGGATAGATTGAACAGCAACGAAATTGTGATAACGCAAGAGATGATTGGAAAATTGCTGGGGGTCCGCCGCGAGAGCGTGACTCAAATTGCCGGACTGTTACAAAAAAATGGAATAATCACCCGTCATCGTGGTCGTATCAACGTAGTGGACCGTCCCCAGCTAGAAGAGCGATCCTGTGAATGCTATGCGGTGGTTAAAGCCGAGTACGCGCGATTGCTGCCGTTCCGTCAAAAATAAACAGTGGGCAATTCTGGCGCCAAGTGGCAACGGAGGATCAGCGCAGCGCCGATTCCTCCCTTGCGCAAGCCACTCGCTGAGCAACTTTCAGTGCTGATCAACCTGACCACCTGACTTCCGCGCATTAGGCGGCGCGGCCAAGCGGATTCATCTGCCTCAGGCCACCAGCGCGCTGGCTGGACCGCTGTCGGTCGATAGGGCTTCCGGACAATGGTAGGGCATCACCATGCCGCTGGCCGCATCCAGAATGACCAATGCACGGATTACCGCAGCGTGCGTTCTGACGCCACCGAAAATAGTGGCAAACGCCACGTCAGCCGCGTCGCGTCCGGTCCCAAAACGTACAAAGCCCATCGGGATACCCGTGCCGGAAGCGTCGAAGATGTACCAGCGATTGCCTAGATACACCTCGACATAGGCGTGAAAATCGGAAGGACCCAGCGCAGGATCGGCACCATAGTCGGTACCGGTGGTGAAACGTGCCGGAATATTGACGGCCCGGCACAGGGCAATCATCAGATGCGCGAAATCACGACAGACGCCGACCTGTTCAATCAGGGTATCGACTGCCGACGTATTTGAATTTGAACTGTTCGCGGTAAATGTAACCCGCTGCTGGACCCAGTCCCGAATCGCCAGAACTCGACCGTAGCCCTGGGGCAGGGCACCGAACTCGCTGCTCGCCAGCTTGATCAAGCGGTCTGACTGGCAATAGCGGCTGGGAAAGATGTAACCCATGACCTCGGGCGGGAGGTCTCTTATGGGTATTTCCGCAATCTGCGCCGGATCCACAAAGTGATGCATGAGATCGATGGTCGCCGAGTATGACAGCCTCAAGTCGCCGGGTTCTGCATGGACGTACATATAACGATTGCCGGTCGCAGGATCGGTATACATCCGTTGCAGGAGCGGCTGGTTCAGCGTCAGTTGTTCGGCGGAAATAGTCTGGTTCGGTGTATTGGCCGCGTGTACGTTAAACGCGAAATCTGCGCCGCCGGCGTCAATTTCATAGTTCAGGTCGACCTGCAGTTCAATGCGAATCATGATGTCGTCCCATTTATTTTGGCAACAATTTCAAGGTGATTTTCAGCTGAAATCACGCCGTTGACAGATCTCGCGATGGCAACAGCTTTTTCTGCCACATTTTTGCTGTTGACCGTACGTCTCAAGGCGATGATGCCCTTGTTGTCGGTTTCGATGCTGAACTGCTCAAGACTGGACAAGCTTTCGACAGCCTGTTCATCATTGATTTTGGTTGGGATTACGGCATTGTTGACATAGGCAGTCGCTGGCGAGCGGACGGAATCGGCGCCATGGCCAGCAGCGGGGAGCAACGGTGCAGCAGCGACGAGGCAGCTGGGGGCAAGTCTGGAATTCATCGGATCCTATCGTTTTTACAAGGGGTCAATATTTGCATTACGACAAGATCAAGAACCGAATGTCTGATCGGGATTGGCGATTGTTCAGTCGCATGTCGTGATTCTTATCTTCCACGTGATGGATCGGCTGCTCTGTGCGCTGGCGTACTTATGTACGGAAAATTCATAAGATTGCGACTTGCCTCTACACTGCTAACTTGCCGACATCGACACTCCCTGCCATGACCATTGAAATTTCTCCCGAATCCAGCAAGGCCGCCATTGCGTCCATCCAGCGCTACTTTTCCGAAAATCTGGGGGAGGAAATCGGCAATCTGGATGCCGGGGCTTTGCTGGGCTTCTTCCTCAAGGAAATCGCACCCGTTGTTTACAACAAGGCCGTGGCCGACGCACAAGCGCGTTTGCAAGCTCGGGTCATGGAGCTGGATGTTGAGGTTTACGAGGACGAATTTCAGTATTGGGTGAAGAGGCAACCGGGGAAGCGCCATGGATGAACTGAATTCGCTGTCCGGCCTTGGCCTTGCAATGCCAACCCCGGCTTATCTGATCGGCGCCATTGTCTTCGGGCTGATTGGCTTTGTTGCCTATCGCTACGGCAAGCGGATGTCGCTCGCCAAGGTCAAATGGATGGGGGTGGCGCTGATGTTCTATCCCTACGCAATATCAGGGACAGCAATGCTGTATATCGTCGGCTTGGCGCTGTGTCTGGCGATCTACGTCTGGCGTGATTAGGCAAAGGCAGATTCCGGAGCGTCGCCAGACTCAATCTCCTTCAGCTTGCCGACGGCCTGGGCGCGATTGCTGACGTTTATTTTCCGGAAAATCCGCTGCAAATGATTTTTTACCGTGTTGGCGCTGATATGAAGAATCATCCCGATTTCCATATTGGTCTTGCCATTGCGAACCCATTCGAGAATCTCGATTTCGCGTTCGCTCAAGCCGGATTTGACCAGCGAACTCAGCACACCGGGTGCTGCAATGTGTTCCGGCTGAATGACCGGCAAGCCGTCAATTTTTCGCATGGCGGCATCAACGTGCGGCAGCAGCAGCTCGAAGCATTTTCTTTCCCGATCGGTAAAACTGCCCGTGCGGCGCAGCAGGATATACAGGTGGTCGACGTTAGATCGCGCATCAGGAATTGCATGGAATAAAACGTGTTTCATTGATCGTAATTCAGCTTGAAGCGCAGATGCTTCCATATTGATGCCACAACCTTCCGGCATCGTGGCTGCAGTGACGCTTTCGCCGCCAGTTTTCCAGTGTTGGTAAAAGCCGTTTCTGAATTCGCTGAACCGGCCATGAGGAATTTTGGCCGTCCGTAATCCCGGGGTCGCCGACACGATCTCGTAGTGATAGGGCTCGCCCCCCACGGTCCCGCTGAACGAGATCAGCATGTCATGCGAAATGGCCTCCTGGAATGTTCCTTGCAGCCATAGCAATAGCTGAAAGTGGCTCTGGACGGCCAACGAACTCTGCATGATCCTGATGGTGGTCTCAGGATTCAAGGTGGTATTGGTAGGTGCCATCTGGCAGGATTGTCCATTGGGTTATGCAGACTAAATGGTATCGACCATGCTGTCGTGCTGACTACCAAATTTTTCACGGGTGCTTCGATCAGCAATCAAGAAACATTTAAAAATTCGGTTTTTGGCCTGTTTTTCGGGTTGACCGTAAAATTTCCTTAAATAGTCGTGTTTGTGCCATTTGCCTAGTGATTGCCCATACCGGCCGACTGCCCTAGTTGCTTTACTGCCGTGCAGGCAGGGCAATGATCGAATCAGCGCTGCGGCGCTTGTCAATCCTGATCGCCGGGCAGTCCGTATAGCAAGTTCTCCCCTGGACCCCGGCGCCTTCCCGGGCTCAGGTATAATGCCGGCCTCTCCGCCTAACCTGAAACCACTCTCCAATGGCCGATATTCTTTGCCTCAAGGGCGACGCCGCCTTTTCCGCCTTCCGTCTGCAACGCCTGCAAGCCCGCCTGGTGGCGGCTGTCTCGGATATTGAGTCGGTGGTGGCCGATTACTGGCATGTTGTGGCGCAAAAGCGCCCCCTGACTGCCGACGAGCGCGCCAAGCTGGCGACGCTGCTGGAAGAAAAGAAGGCCTGTGCCGACCCTGGCGAGTTGTTTCTGGTTGCGCCACGGATCGGTACCATTTCACCGTGGTCGTCGAAGGCCACCGACATTGCCTGGAATTGCGACCTCGATGCCATTGAGCGCATCGAGCGTGTCGTCGCCTTCCATGTCGTGGTCAAGGGCGGTCGTGCGCTCAGCGCCGATGAAAAGAAAACCGTCGCCGGCCTGCTGCACGACCGCATGACCGAATCCGTACTGCCCGGCTTCGACGCCGCCGGCGAATTGTTCCGCCACTTCGCACCGAAGCCGCTCAATACCGTCGATGTACTGGCTGGCGGCAAGGCTGCACTGGTTGAGGCCAATGGCTCGCTCGGCCTGGCGCTGTCCGACGACGAAATCGATTACCTGCTCGACATCTTCACGACCGCCGGCCGCAACCCGACCGACGTCGAACTGATGATGTTCGCCCAGGCCAATTCCGAACACTGCCGCCACAAGATCTTCAACGCCTCCTGGGTGATCGATGGCGAGAAGAAGGACAAGACCCTGTTCGGCATGATCCGCGAAACCCATGCCGCCGCGCCGCAGGGCACGGTCATGGCCTACGCCGACAATGCCTCGATCATCGAAGGCGCGACCATCCAGCGTTTCTACCCGGATGCCGACTGCGGCTACAGCTACAAGGAAGAGCTGACCCACATCCTGACCAAGGTCGAGACGCACAACCACCCGACGGCCATTTCGCCTTTCCCCGGCGCGTCGACCGGTAGCGGCGGCGAAATCCGCGACGAAGGCGCCACCGGCAAGGGTTCCAAGCCGAAGGCCGGCCTCTGCGGTTTCTCGGTTTCCAACCTCAATCTGCCGGATGCGCCGCAGCCCTGGGAACACGCCTACGGCCGTCCGTCGCGCATCGCTTCGGCGCTCGACATCATGCTTGAAGGCCCGATCGGCGCCGCAGCCTTCAACAACGAATTCGGCCGCCCGAACCTGACCGGCTATTTCCGCACCTATGAGCAGGATGTCGCCGGCACGGTGCGCGGTTACCACAAGCCGATCATGATCGCCGGCGGCCTCGGTTCCATCCAGGCGCAGCAATCGTTCAAGGAAGAAACCTTCCCGGTCGGCACGCTATTCGTGCAACTCGGCGGCCCCGGCATGCTGATCGGTCTGGGCGGCGGCGCCGCCTCGTCGATGACCGCCGGATCGAATGCCGAAGACCTCGATTTCGCGTCGGTCCAGCGCGGCAACCCGGAAATCCAGCGCCGTGCGCAGGAGGTCATCGACCGCTGCTGGCAGATGGGCAAGAACAATCCAATTTTGTCGGTGCACGACGTCGGTGCCGGTGGCGTCTCCAACGCCCTGCCGGAATTGGCCCATTCGGGTGGTGTCGGTGCCGTGTTCGAGCTGCGCAAAGTGCCGACCGAAGAACCGGGCATGTCGCCGGCTGAAATCTGGTCCAACGAATCGCAGGAACGCTACGTGCTGGCCATTCCGCCGAACCGCATCGCCGAATTCCAGGCCATGTGCGAGCGCGAGCGCTGCCCGTTCGCCGTGGTCGGCGAAGCGACCGGCGATGGCCACCTGACCGTCACGGACGCCCATTTCGGCGTCAATCCGGTCGACATGGAAATGGAAGCGCTGCTCGGCAAGCCGCCGCGCATGACGCGCGACGTCAAGCATGAGCCGGAAACCTTCGTCTCCTTCGACGCGACCGCCATCGAACTCAAGGACGCCGCCTATCGCCTGATGCGTCTGCCAACCATCGCCGACAAGACCTTCCTGATCTCCATCGGCGACCGTTCCGTCGGCGGCATGACCGCGCGCGACCAGATGGTCGGCCCGTGGCAGGTGCCGGTGGCAGACGTCGCGGTGACGACGATGGGCTATCAAGGCTATTTGGGCGAAGCCTTCGCCATGGGCGAACGCACGCCGCTGGCCGTGTTCGATGCCCCGGCTTCCGGCCGCATGGCCATCGGCGAGGCACTGACCAACCTGGCCGCTGCCGATGTCGGCGAACTGGGCAAGGTCAAGTTATCGGCCAACTGGATGGCGCCGTGCGGCGTCGCTGGTGAAGATGCCCGCTTGTTCGACACCGTGGAAGCTGTCTCTGACCTGTGCAAGGCAATCGGTGTCTCGATTCCGGTCGGCAAGGATTCGCTGTCGATGCGCACCGCCTGGGAAGAGGGCGGCATCAAGAAGCAGGTTGTGTCGCCGCTGTCGCTGGTCGTCACCTCGTTTGCTGCGGTCGACGACGTGCGCAAGACGAAAACGCCGCAACTGGCCGTCGATCAGGGCGAAACCGAACTTCTCCTGCTCGACCTCGGCCAGAACCGCCTCGGCGGCTCGGCCCTGGCCCAGGTGTACAACGCCACCGGCAGCGATGCACCGGATGTCGATGATCCGGCCAAGCTAAAAGGCCTGTTCGATGCCGTGCAGAAACTCAATCGCGATGGCCTGCTGCTCGCCTACCACGACCGTTCGGACGGCGGCTTGTTCGTCGCTGCCTGCGAAATGGCCTTTGCCAGCCGTCGTGGCGTCTCGCTTGATCTTGACGGCATCTGCTACGACGCCGGTGCAGGCGATGTCGATGGTTCCGAGAAGCTGACCAACCTGCTGGCCGGCCGCGATTTCGAAAACATCGTCCGCGCCCTGTTCAACGAAGAACTCGGCGCCCTGATCCAGATTCGCCGTTCAGAGCGCGAAAAGGTCACGCCGATTCTGCGTGCCTGTGGTGTGCCGTATCACTTCGTTGGCCACATGAATGAATGGGACGAAATCCGCGTTACCCGCAACGCCAAGCGCGTGCTACGCGAAAAGCGCGTCGACCTGCAACGTGCCTGGTCCGAGACCAGCTACCAGATGCAGGCCATGCGCGACAACCCGAGTTGTGCGCAACAAGAATTCGATCGCATCCTAGACGTTACCGATCCTGGCCTGACGCCGACGCTCACGTTTGATCCGCAGGATGATTTCACACCGGTTTATACGCAAGTCAGCGGCCGGCCGCGCGTCGCCATCCTGCGCGAGCAGGGCGTCAACAGCCATTACGAAATGGCCGCCGCCTTCGACAAGGCGGGTTTCGCGTCGGTGGACGTGCATATGAGCGACATTCTGGCTGGCCGCGTCAGCCTCAAGGACTTCAAGGGTCTGGTCGCCTGTGGCGGCTTCTCCTACGGTGACGTGCTCGGCGCCGGCCTGGGCTGGGCGCGGACCATCCTGATGCACGACGGATGTCGCGATGAATTCGCCGCCTTCTTCAAGCGGGCCGACACCTTTGCCCTCGGCGTCTGCAACGGCTGCCAGATGATGAGTGCGCTCAAGTCCATCATTCCCGGCGCCGAGCATTGGCCGGCTTTCCGACGCAATCAGGTTGAACAATTCGAAGCGCGTTTCGTGATGACTGAAATCCTCGAGTCGCCGTCGATCTTCTTTGCCGGCATGGAAGGCTCGCAAGTACCCATCGTCGTGTCGCACGGCGAGGGCAGGGCCGTGTTCGACAACTCGGACGATCAGGGTAAGGTACTGTCGGCCGTGCGCTACGTCGACAACAAGGGCGAGCCGACCGAAGTCTATCCCTACAACCCGAACGGTTCACCGAATGGCCTGACCGCCGTGACGACGACCGACGGCCGCTTCACGATCATGATGCCGCACCCGGAACGCGTCTTCCGCACGGTCCAGATGTCCTGGCACCCCGAAAACTGGGGTGAGGACTCGCCGTGGATGCGGATGTTCCGCAATGCGCGGAGATGGGTCGGTTGATCGGATTTTATGGTTCGAAAAAAGGGACGCCGCGGCGTCCCTTTTTATTGTGCTTCAATCGGGAGAATTTCGATTTTCAGACTTTTTTCCGGTTGACCGCAGGACAGGCCGCTAAGCGCTGATTCGCCGTCAACGTGTCAGACTTTAACCAGCCGCAGTCTGTCAAGTTGGCCAACCAGCTGATGCGAGGCTTCGTTAAGCTCAGGAAGCAGCAGGTCAGCGGAATCGGCGAGGCCGTTATTGCTGAGATCAATGATCTCGTTCGCCAGCGTATGGAAATGGTCGTGAATGGCGACCAGCTGGCAAAAATCAGCGGATTGGCGATCGATATCCTGTGCCTCATTCAGCAGTTTGGCCAGCATGCAGCCGCGATGTTCCGATAGCGGCATGTCAGCGTAGTCACCGCCGGCAAAAGCATTCAGGAACTGGCGGCGCCATTGCGTGTGCAAGCGTATGGCGCTGTCGATGTCGATACGCTTCATGGGCAGTTCTCCGGATATATCTGATGGCTGGCGGCTTGATTGCCGTTGCTTGCCGTAGACCGAATTATGCCGCAGGAGCGTTTATGGGCAAGGGGTGCTGCGTGCTTTTGGCGGCCGATTGATATGAATTCTGCGGTCAACCGGAAAAAACCGCCAAAAACCAACGTTCAGTTGGCAAGATATTTATGAGCGCACGACGCGGGCACGCCGCCGCCAACAAGCCGGGGTCTGCAGCGCATCGATGTCGGTGCTGCTCGCGCAGAAAATCTCCCGTGCACGCTCGAGGCGAGCTTGCTCTTCATGAGAAATGCCGGCGATCAGATCAAACCACTGTTGCAAACGTTTCATGGTGGCGACTCCTTCAAGTGATTAACAACTGTTTGGATATACAGTGCATTGCGTTCGACTGCAGAATAGCCGAAAGCTGTATGTATGTACAGTGTTCGTAAAATATTTTTTACGGGGTAGGCTTGGCGTATTGGTGATCTACGAGAGGCCCTCCATGTCGCGCGCAAAATCTGCCTGGTTTCCGCCTGCCGGCCTGCTGGTGACCTATCGTGGCCGTACGCGCCAATCGATACGCAACGTTCGCGTGGTGGCCGAAGCATCGGCCGGGCGGATGGTGGTTGAAGCCATCGGCAAGCAGGGCGTGCCGGTTCGCCTGACCGTCAAGCGCGATAATCTTGTGCCGATGGAACCGGATCTGTTCGATTGATTGGATCAACTGACGCACATTGCTCCAAAGCCTTGGGCTGGAAATCCCCACCGACCCACGCACCGGCATCGTGCTCGACATGCTGAACCTGGCGACGCGAAACCGCAGCATCACAGCCTGCCGGATGGTTTCGAATGACAGCAATCTGCTGGGCTGCGTGATGCCGGATGCGAGAAAACGGGATTTTCCCCGGTTGACCGCAGCGCGGAGCGTAGCGGGCATCGAGGACCACATCTACAGCGACCTGCATAGACAATCTGACCTGTGTGCCGGACGAACTGGTATCGGCGAGCGACATGTACCAGAATTGCCCGCGCCCCAATTGCGGTAACCCGCACCCCCCGAAATAAACGATGCCGTACGGCGTTCCGGCAAGATCTTTTCCAGCCCTTAAGCCAAGGGAAGCGCTGCAAATTACGGTATCATTCGGCCTTTTGGGCAAGCAGTAATTGCCTTTTTGAACGCATTGGAAGGATTTTTCTCCTCATGTTCGACGCAGTCCGCAACAACAAACGAATCGTCCAGGTCTTTCTGGCGTTGATCACCTTGCCGTTTGCCTTTTTCGGCGTTGACTCCTACATGCGCAACGCTGGCTCGGGCGGCGACGTCGCCAGCATCGGCGACATGAAAATTACCCAGCAGCAGTTCCAGCAGACCCTGCGCGAACAGCAGGATCGCCTGCGCACGCAGCTGGGCGATAAATTTGACCCCAAGATGCTGGAAAATCCTGAAGCGCGCAAAGCCATTCTTGATGATCTGATTAATCAGCGCCTGTTGCTTGTCGAAGCGCGCAAGAAACACATGGTTGCGAGCAACGAGGCCATCCGGCAGGCCATCAGCGGCATTGATACCTTCAAGGTGGACGGCAAATTCTCCAGCGAACGCTACGAAGCTGCCTTGCGTTCCCAGGGGATGTCGCCAGCAGGATTCGAGGCCCAACTGCGTCAGGATCTGACCTTGCAGCAATTGGCCGGCGCTATCGGCCAATCCGGCCTGGTTGCGCGTACCGTTGCAGATCGCCTGCTGGCCCTGCAAACCGAAAAACGTGATGTTGCGGAATACCGCCTCTCGCTTGACGGCTATCTCGGCAAGGTCAAACTGGCTGACGACGCCAGCAAGAAATTCTACGACGCGAACGCCAAGCAATTCGAAACGCCGGAGCAGGCCAAGGCCGACTATGTCGTGTTGTCCATGGACGCCATCGCCGCACAGCTGGCTGTCACCGATGCCGAAATCAAGTCATGGTACGACGGCCACAAGGATCGCTACGTGCAGCCCGAAGAGCGCCGCGCCAGTCACATCCTGATCGCCAGCGAAAAGCTGGGCAAGGACAAGGCCAAGACCAAGGCAGAAGCACTGCTCGCGGAAATTCGCAAAACCCCAACGGCTTTCGCTGAGCTGGCCAAAAAGAACTCCGACGATCCCGGCTCGGCCTCCAAGGGGGGCGACCTCGGTTACTTCGGCCGTGGCACGATGGTCAAATCCTTTGAAGATGCTGCCCAGAGCCTCAAGGAAGGCGAAATTTCAGGTGTTGTCGAGTCTGATTTCGGCTTTCACATCATCAAGCTGACCGGCATTCACGCCGCCAAGGAGAAGCCGCTGGCCGATGTCCGCAGCGAAATCGAGGCCGAACTGAAAAAATCGGCCGGCTCTCGCAAATTTGCCGAAGCAGCCGAAGCCTTCAGCAATATGGTTTATGAGCAATCAGACAGTCTCAAGCCGGTCGCCGACAAGTTCAAACTGACCATCCAGCACACCGACTGGCTCGGCCGCCAGGCCAATCCGGCCAACGGCACCATGGGCAATGAAAAAATCCTCGCGGCCCTGTTCTCTGATGAAGCCGTGAAGAACAAGCGCAACACCGAGGCCGTCGAAATCGCGCCAAACACGCTGGTTGCGGCGCGCATTGCCGAGTACAAGCCGAAGGCATTGCAGCCCTTTGACAGCGTCAAGAGCAGTATCGAAAACCTGCTCAAGCACAAGGAAGCGCAAGTTCTGGCCAGCAAGGATGGCGAAGCGCGACTGGAAGCCTTGAAAAAAGGCGACGACAAGCTGAACTGGGGCAGCGCCAAAACGGTATCCCGCATGGATGCCAGTCAATTGCCGCCGACTGCTGCTCAGTCCGTGTTCCGCATGGATACCGGCAAGCTGCCGTCCTATACCGGCGTGGAATTGCCAGGAACCGGCTACGCACTGTACAAGCTGATCAAGGTTGAAGCCGGCGACAAGCTGGACGATGCACGCAAGCTGGGCATGCTGAAACAACTCGGCAATATGGCTGCGCAGGAAGACATTCAGCTCTATCTGGCGGCGCTGCGTACTCGCTATAAGGTCGAAGTAAATCAGGCCGCGCTGGACGCAACAGAGAAGTAATCACAATACTCATACGAAAAAGCGGGTCGCAACCCGCTTTTTTATTGCCCAGTTTTTAAGGAGCCGGTGCAGGGCAAGTGCCAACAAAAAACGCCGACAGGATTAAACCATGTCGGCGTTTTCGCCATTTTTTCGGGTTGACCGGGAGAGCGGCGTTCAGTCCCGGTTTCCGTTGCTGCCGAAGGCTTTTTCGGCAGCTATCATAACGTCAAGCCGGCAGCGGGTCGGCGTTACCCAGCGCTGTGGTGTTCATGCCACCATCGACATACATGATTTCGCCGGTGATACCGCTGGCCAGATCAGAAAGCATGAAGGCGGCCGCATTACCGACTTCATCAATCGTCACGTTACGACGCAACGGCGCATTGTGCGAGTTGTAGGCGAGCAGCTTGCCGAAGTTGCCAATGCCTGAAGCAGCCAGGGTTTTGATCGGGCCAGCAGAAATGGCATTGGCACGGATGCCTTCAGGGCCCAGGCAGAAAGCCAGATAGCGGGTGGCCGCTTCGAGGCTGGCCTTGGCCAGACCCATGGTGTTGTAGTTCGGCATGGTGCGCTCGGCGCCGAGGTAGGAAAGGGCCAGCGCGGAGCTCTTGCGACCCTGCATCATCGGGCGAGCAGCCTTGACCAGCGCCGGGTAGCTGTATGATGAAATTTCGTGGGCGATGCGGAAGGCATCACGGGAAATCCCGTTCAGGAAGTCGCCTTCGATGGCTTCGGTCGGGGCGTAGGCGATGGAATGCACCAGCCCATCCAGGCCGTCCCAGCGCTTGGCCAGCTCGACGAACAGATTTTCAATTTGTTCATCGCTGCTGACATCGACCGGAATCGTGATGTCGCTGCCAAACTCAGCAGCAAACTTCTTGATGCGGTCTTCGAAACGCTCAGTCTGGTAGGTAAAAGCGAGTTGCGCACCTTCACGGTGACACGCCTTGGCAATGCCATAGGCAATGGAATGCTTGGACAGCAGACCGGTGATCAGAATTTTCTTGTCGGCGAGAAAGCCCATTTGATGTTCTCCCTAAGGGGTTTAGCCGCAAGATTATAAACCGGGAAACAGTGATTCGCGGCATGCGAACACCGTTTCCAATTCAGGCTTACATATTCGGGTAAGTCGGGCCTTCGCCGCCTTGTGGAACAACCCAGTTGATGTTCTGTGTCGGATCCTTGATATCGCAGGTTTTGCAATGCACACAATTCTGTGCATTGATCTGCAGGCGGGGGTTTCCGCCATTTTCATCGCGCAGGATTTCATAGACGCCAGCCGGGCAGAAACGCTGCTCGGGAGCATCGTATGTGGCCAGATTGACACTGATCGGCACACTGTCATCCTTCAATTGCAGATGACATGGCTGATCTTCCTCATGATTGGTGCTGGACAGGAAGACTGACGAAAGACGATCAAAGGTTATCACCCCATCCGGTTTCGGATAAGTGATCGGTTCGCACGCCGCAGCCGGTTTGAGTTTTGCGTGATCAGGCTTGCGATTATGCAGGGTCCATGGCGCTTTGCCGCGCAATACCACTTGATCAATGCCAAACATGATCGAGCCCAGCATCAAGCCCTTGTTCATCCATGGTTTGAAGTTACGTGATTTATGAAGTTCATCGTATAACCAGCTGTTTTTAAACAATTCAGGATAGGCTATCAGTTCATCACGCTGACGTTCGCTGGCCAACGCCTCGAAGCAGGCTTCCGCCGCCAGCGAACCAGTCTTGATGGCACAGTGCGAGCCCTTGATACGGGCAGCATTCAGAAAGCCGGCATCGTCACCGATCAATACACCACCGGGGAAAGTCAGCTTGGGCAAAGATTGCAGGCCGCCAGCCGTCAGCGCGCGGGCGCCATAGGCAATACGCTTGCCACCTTCGAGGAACTTGCGGATTTCAGGATGCGTCTTGAAGCGCTGGAATTCTTCATAGGGTGACAAATGCGGGTTGCTGTAGCCGAGGCCGACGACGAAACCGACGGCGATCTGGTTGTTTTCCAGATGGTAGAGAAAGCCGCCGCCATAGGTATCCGGCTGCATCGGCCAGCCGCCGCTGTGAATAACGAGGCCAAGCTGATGCTTATCAGGCTGGATTTCCCACAGTTCCTTGAGGCCAATGCCATAGGTTTGCGGGTCGACACCGTCACGCAGGTTGAATTTGGCTTCGAGTTGCTTGCCGAGATGGCCGCGGCAGCCCTCGGCGAAAAAGGTATATTTCCCGTGCAACTCCATGCCCAGCTGGAAATTTGGCCCCTCCGAACCGTCATGCAGGCGGCCCATGTCACCGGTAGCGACGCCTTTGACGGCGCCGTTCTCATCGAACAACACTTCGGCACCGGCGAATCCCGGATATATCTCCACCCCCAGTGCTTCAGCCTGCTCGCCGAGCCAGCGGCAGACATTGCCCAACGAAACTACCTGATTGCCTTCGTTGTGGAAGCAACTGGGCAGCAGGCTGTTGGGTATCTTGGTTGCGCCGGTTTCGGTGAGGATAAAGAAACGGTCTTCGGAAACCGGGGCGTTGAGCGGGGCACCGTCTTCCTGCCAGTAGGGTAGCAGTTCATTCAGGGCGCGCGGGTCCATAACCGCACCTGAAAGAATATGGGCACCGATCTCGGCGCCTTTCTCGATCAGGCAGACGCCTAGATCCGTACCTTGTTCTGCTGCCAGTTGTTTGAGGCGTATGGCTGCCGCCAAGCCGGCCGGGCCGCCACCCACGATGACGACGCCGAATTCCATGGATTCACGTTCCATGATGTCTCCTGATTTTATTGTTAGCTTGTTTTCAATACGGTACAGTATGGAAACGTATTGATCAACACCACTCTAGTATTCAGGTTTATGGAACACAAGAAAAAGCTGATTCACATCACGAAAATGCCCATCCGCTGGGGCGACATGGATGCCTATGGGCATGTCAATAACACTGTGTATTTCCGCTACATGGAGCAGGCACGGGTTGAATGGATCGAGGCGATGGCGGTACCCGTTCGCCCGGGCGGGGCGGGCCCGGTGATCATCAACGCCAGTTGCACCTTCCTGATTCCGATGAATTACCCGGGCACGGTCGAGGTGCGCACCTTTGCTGGCGCGATTGGCCGCTCCAGTTGCCAGACTTACGTTGAAATGCGCATCGAGGGCGATGATCGTATTTACGCCGAGGGGGCTGCCAAGGTGGTCTGGATGGACACGCAAACCGGAAAATCAGTCCCTTTGCCTGATCACGTGCGGGCCGTGCTTGAAGCAGAGTAAACTCGCAGCCCATCGCATCGTCGAATCTGAAGAGCATGGGCAAACGAAAAATCTGGGAAAAACTGCTGTCGAGCGAACGACTGGGGGCTGGCCAGGCGCCCGGTACGGCCGAGCGCACCGCTTTCCAGCAGGATTACGACCGCATTGTCTTTACGTCCGCCTTCCGGCGCATGAAGGACAAGACGCAGGTTTTCCCGCTATCCAAGAGCGACTACGTCCGTACCCGCCTGACGCACAGCCTTGAGGTCAGTTGTGTCGGACGGTCGCTGGGCGCCTTGGTGGGTCGTGAAATCATTGCCCGGCACAGCTTGCAACATGTCGAATCCGGGGATTTTGGCGCCATCGTTGCCGCAGCCTGTCTGGCCCACGACATCGGCAATCCACCCTTCGGCCATGCCGGTGAAGATGCCATTCGCGAATGGTTTCGCCAGTCGAACTTGCTGGAACGGCACGATTTCACATCCGCCCAAAAAGCCGACTTCGAGCGCTATGAAGGCAATGCGCAGGGTTTTCGCATCGTCAGCCGCTTGCAGAGCCCAGCCAATCCCGGCGGTCTGCAACTGAGCAGCGCCGTGCTGGCCACCTTTACCAAATATCCGCGCCCTTCGCACCTCAATGCTGAATTGGATGGCATCAGCGGCAAGAAATTCGGCTTTTTTCAACAGGATGCCGATAATTTTCGACAAGTTGCACGGTCAACCGGATTAATCGAGCGAATTCCAAATATTGCCTGGCATCGCCATCCGCTCGCATTTCTGGTCGAAGTCGCCGATGACACCTGCTACCTGATCGTCGATCTCGAAGATGCTGCCCGACTCGGTTTCGTGCCGTACAAGGACGCCGAATGCCTGCTCGCCGACCTGGCTGGCAACACCATCAATGGCGGGCGCCTGGATCGCCTGCACGACCCCAAGGAGCGTCTTGAATACTTGCGTGCCAAGGCGATCGGTTGCCTGCTGGAAAGCACCGCCGCCGTCTTTCTGGAAAATGAGGATGCCATCCTGAGTGGCAAGTTCGACGACGAACTGCTCAAAAGCTCCCCCATCGCCCATCCTTTGCAGGCGATTCTCAAGCTGGCCAAGGACACCATCTACAACGCCCGTCCGGCGCTGGAGATAGAAACTGCCGGTTTCGAGGTGCTCGGCGCCTTGCTTGGCCTGTTTACCAACGCGGTCGAGGCAAGGGCAGGGCATGCCCGCTTCACAACCCGCGAGCGCATGCTGCTCAACTTGCTACCAACACAATTCCTTGGCCACGATGGCGAGCCGGATGCCGACCCGTACATTCGCCTGCTGCAGGTCGCCGATTTTGTGGCGGGAATGACAGACTCCTACGCGGTCGATATGTACCGCAAACTCAAGGGTTTCGACCTGCCGACCTAGGAAAAGTCTCAGAATTTGCCGGGCGGGCAGTCATTGGCACCTCTCGTTCTTATCCGGCAAACTATCAGTAATGAAATTACTTATAAAAATAATGCCTTTGGTACAATAAATGGCACTGCATACCAACGATAACCTAGGGGACCACCGTGTTTTTTTCAGGCGGCAAACAACTGGCAGCACTCAGACGGGATCTTCAGGCTGCGCAGGCCAGAGAGTCAGCTCTTGACAGCGAACTCAAGGCATTGCGCCTCGAGCTCAGTGCGCAACAGGATGCTGCCAGCCTGAAAGCGCGGGAGTTTGATGCCCTCAAGGGCATTCTCGGCAATCTGGCCTCGTTCAGCGAGACACTCGGCGGCTCCCAGGCCAGCCTGAGTCAGATGGCATCGACGCTGAAGGAAGAGAAAAACCAGGCCATTCAGGCAACAGAGGTTTCAATCACCAGTGGCCAGACAACAACGGAGATTGCCTCCAACTTGCACCGTCTCGCCGAGGATTCCGCAGTGACCGCCAAGGAGGTCGAAGGCCTGGCACTGTTGGCCAGCGAAATTCGAAAAATTGTCCAGCTGATCCATGAAATTGCCGACCAGACCAATCTGCTGGCACTCAATGCAGCGATCGAAGCGGCCCGGGCAGGTGAATCCGGACGTGGATTTGCGGTGGTCGCCGACGAAGTCAGAAAATTGGCAGAACGCACATCAAAAGCAACAACCGATATCGAAAGCCTGGTTGCCGGCATCACCAAAAATTCCTCAGCCGCCAAGGATGCCATGGACATCCTATCGCGCACAGCCGACGATTTCAGCCAGCACGGCAGCCGGGCTACGGAAGATATGCAGCGGCTGATGGGCTTGTCGAGAAAAATGGAAGAAGTGATCGCAGGCAGCGCCTTGCAGAGCTTCGTTGAACTGGCCAAGGTCGATCACCTCGTTTTCAAGTTCAGAATTTACATGGGCCTGTTCGGCCTGATCGACCTGCAGACCAGCCAGGTGGCTTCGCATACCAGCTGCCGTCTCGGCAAGTGGTATTACGAAGGGGAAGGCAAGGATTGTTTCAGCCGCCTCGCTGGTTACCGTGAAATTGAGACGCCACACATAGAAGTGCACAAGATGGGTATCGCTGCGCTCGAGGAAAAACAGGCAGGCAATGCCGAGGCCATGTTGCAGCACATCGAGCTGATGGAACGCGCCAGTTATGCGGTTATCGAGAACCTGCAGCGAATGACGGACGCGGCCATGAACAATCCGGCGCTGCTCTGCCATAGCTAGACAGCCGCGATCCAGGCACCGCATTTTGCCTGGATCAGATTTTCTGCTTGCCAAAAACCAATGACTGTACAAAAATACAGTTATCCGTTTTTAGCAGGGGCCGGCCATGAAACTCACGCCACGTCAGCAGGAAATTCTCGATTTCATCAAAAGCACGCTGGAAGTGCTCGGCGCGCCACCGACACGCATGGAAATCTCCAGCGCCTTCGGTTTTGCTTCGCCCAATGCGGCTGAAGATCACCTCAAGGCGCTGGCCAAGAAGGGCGCCATCGTCCTTGAGCCGGGCTCGGCGCGCGGCATTCGACTGGTTGAACAGCTGGGTTTGCCGCTGATCGGCAGTGTCGCTGCCGGCTCCCCCATTCTGGCCGTTGAAAACGTGCAGGGCCGTTACGCCTTCGATGCCAACATGTTTTCGCCCAAGGCCGATTTTCTGCTCAAGGTGCGTGGGCTATCCATGATCGACATCGGCATGTTCGATGGCGATCTGCTTGCGGTACATAAAACCAATCAGGCACGCGATGGCCAGATTGTGGTCGCCCGTATCGACGAAGAGGTCACGGTCAAGCGCCTTCAGCACCGTGACGGCTTCATCGAGTTGATCGCGGAAAATCCGGACTTCGAGCCGATAGTCGTTCGGCCGGGTGAAGCCGAATTTGCCATCGAAGGCATTGCCGTCGGCCTGATCCGCGGAGCCGTTTCAAAACTTTCCTGACTTCGTAGTTATCGGGTGTTTTGAATGTGCTCATCAAATCTACAATTTTTTGTGCACCGGGCAGTTCTTTTTCTCTCCATTAAAAAGCCCCGCACTGAGCGGGGCTGAATTTGGTGTGCTTGGTGGCAGTTATTTATTTGCGACGACGGGCGAGCACTCCAAGCAATGCGATACCGACCAAGGCCAGCGAACCTGGTTCTGGCACGTTATTGCCAGTCTCCGGAATGGGATTGCCAATACCAGCGCCGGCCAGGCAGAGACGGTCAACACGGTCTCCTTCGGCCAGGAACAGACAACCTTGGGTATCAATAGCGGTATAGTCTCCACGGTCAGTCCCAAATGGGCTAGACCCCTTGGCCAGCAAGGTAACCATTCCTGTACCGAAGTCGTACATATCAACATCACCATTATTGTTATTGACGATCAGATTGCCATTGAATGCACCACCGATAATGACGCCGGTGCCGTCTGGCGAATTGAACCCGGTAATCAATGAACCAGCCACACCAGTAAGAATATTGATGGGTAGGATTCCACCGCCATATTCCAGGTAGGCGGTGGCGCCATCAGGGGATACGGAAACACCATCGCCGTAGTAAGCATTGGTAATAATACGGAATGTACCGAGACCGGCATTGGCAAGCGGATCAATATCGAACAAACCGGAACCGGTGGTAGCGATAATGTGCCCATTTGGCGCCCCCCACATGCCGAGATAAGGGCTGGTATTGATTCCGGTCAGGATGTGATTAACAGTGCCGTTATCGTTGAATTGTACGAATTGGCTGTTGTTCCATCCATATGCCAAGCCACCTGCGCGAGCGTATCCAGCGGTACTGGAATTGCTGGAGGTCGTGGCCAGAGCACTTCCTGGCGTTTGACCATCGGTGTTGGAAAAGACGTAGCGTGTGTTATTGGCAGATACCAGCACGTTGCCATTGCCGGTCACCGCCATGCCAAAGGGGCCGCTGCAACAACCCGAAGTGCCAAAGTCACTGGCAAAGGTAGTGAGGGAAAATCCGGCGGTGATGGCGTCTGATGTGAGGGTCAGCGTTGCCTGTGCCGGGGATGATAAGGCTACCGTACAGATTGCAGCCAGTGCAGTGATGCTTTTCATTGCTGGTTTGTGCATTTTTTGTTCCTCTTGTTGGGGTTGGCGCTTCAATGCCTCAGCGAATTTGATGCCATGTTGCTTAATAGATTGATTATTTGCGGATAAATATTTATTTACCCACTTTCATGTAAAGAAATGTAAGGAATTTCGACACGCCCCTATGGCGATGCATGACTCCACAAAAGCAATTAACTGTATATAATTACAGTTAATTGCTTTTGTGGAGTCATGCTATGAATGCCACGCCGTTGCCGGTCGCTTTGGCGGATGTGCTGGCCAGAGGCGATGTCTGGCGCGGCGACACGCTGGCTTGTCTGCCGGAAAGCACAATTCCGAGCGGCCATCCTGAACTTGATGCCGAATTGCCGGGCGGCGGCTGGCCACGCGGCAATTTGACCGAAATTCTCGTTGACCGCAGCAGTGTCGGCGAAATAAGCCTGCTGCTGCCAGCCTTGGCCCAACTGTCGTCAGCGGGAGGCTGGCTGGCGCTGGTGGCGCCGCCGTGGTTGCCACATGGTCCGGCCTGGGCGGCGGCCGGGCTGGCGCTCGAACGGCTGGTCATTGTGCAGGCTGGCAAGAATGCAGCTTGGTCTATTGAACAATTGCTGGCCTGCGGCGGTTTTGCCGGTGTGCTGGCCTGGCCGGATGCAGGCATCAGTGCGCAGGCCTTGCGCCGATTGCAGGTGGCTGTTGAGAGACGTTCGGTTTTTGCCTGTTTATGGCGGTCGACCGCAGCAGCGCAGGCGCCGTCTCCCGCACCGTTGCGGGTAATGCTGAACTCGTCGGCCGAGACCGGCCAGCTTTCGGTACGCATCATCAAACGGCGTGGCCGGCCCGTTTCACGGCCACTTGATTTGTCCATCCCTCGTCCCATTCCTTATCTCGGGAGATCGTCGCGTGCTGTGGCTGGCTCTTCACTTTCCCTGGTTGCCGCTCGAGGCGCTGCCGATACGCCAGTCGCCTAGCGCCGTCGTCGCTCGCGGCCGGGTGCTGGTGGGGGATAGCGAGGCCGTAGAGGCAGGGGTTTGCGCTGGGCAGAAACTATCAACAGCGCTTGGTCTGCTACCCGGACTGGCCATTTTTGAGCGTGACGAAAAGCGCGAACGACAGACGCTGGAAAGCCTGGCCTGCTGGGCGGGTCAATTTACGCCAACGATCAGCCTGGCGCCGCCGGATACCTTGTTGCTCGAAATCGGCGGCTGTCTTCGCCTGTTCGGGGGCGCCGAGGCGATCATCGCTGCGGCGCTGGCCGGTTGTGCCGAACAATCGTACTCGGCGAGGTGGGCAGCTGCGCCGACGCCACTGGGGGCGGGCTGGCTGGCTAGGGTCAGCGCAGGCAGCGTTTATGCGGACATGGCTGGCATGCAGTCGGCCTTGGCCAAGCTGCTTTGTGCCGTTCCGGGCTGGCCGAACGAGGTTGAAAATCGGCTGGAATCCTTCGGCCTGAAGCGGCTGGGTGATCTGCTGGGCATTCCCGGCGCGGGTTTGCGGCGGCGCATCGGTAATGGGCCGGTCGATGATTTGCTGCGGGCCTGGGGTGATTTGCCCGATCCGCAAAAGTCTTTTGTCTTTCCCGAAAGTTTCGCCATCGACATCGAGTTGCCGGCCCGCGTCGAGCATGCCGAGGCGCTGGTTTTCGCCGGACAGCGCCTGTTCGCAGCGCTCGCCGGCTGGTTGCATGGCCGGCAGTTGCTGGTGCGTTGCTGCAGCTTGCAACTGACACATGATGAGGGCACACCGACTTCGCTGGCCTTGAACTTTGCCGAGCCGGCGGCCGATGAGGCGCGTTTTGTCCGCCTGCTACGCGAGCATCTTTCGCGGTTGAAACTCAAGGCACCGGTCGAAGCTCTTCGTTTGCAGGCGGATGAGCTGGTCGGCAAGCCCAACGCCAGCGCCCAACTGTTCGAACAGGCGCCGGAGGGCGAAGGCGCACTGGCCTGCCTGGAGCGCCTGCGTGCCCGCTTGGGCGACGGGGCGGTGCAGGCTTTGGGTGAAGCGGCCGATCATCGGCCGGAATGCGCGACGCGAGCGCACGAAGTAGTTTTCGATTTTGGCCAAAATTTCGGGTTGACCGCAGCATCAGGAAAAACAGCCAATCTACCGTTAGCCATCGGCCGAAACCGCCCGCTGTGGCTGCTTCCCAGGCCACAAGCCTTGCCCGAACGGGCCGGCAGCCCGCAGTGGCACGGCCCACTGAAGCTCCTGTCACGCTCCGAACGACTGGAAAGCGGCTGGTGGGACGAAGGCGAGGGTGGTGCTACTGGCGACGTTCGGCGCGATTATTTCGTCGCCTGCAACCCACTCGGGCAATGGGCCTGGGTGTTCAGGGACAGCGACGGCTGGTTTCTGCACGGCCTGTTCGCCTGAGTTAATCTGGCTGTAGTGTCGATAACAAGGAGGTTGTGATGCGAAAAATGATGTTTGGGCTATTGTGCTGGCTGGTGCTGTCGCCATTTTTTCTGACCCATGCCGAAACCGAGCCGGTTGGCATCGTGGTCATGCATGGCAAATGGGACAAACCTAACGGCCATATCATCGATTTTTCAAGTGCCATGGAGCGGGCCGGATTACTCGTTGTGACGCCCGAAATGCCATGGTCCGGCCGGCGTTCGTACGATGCCGGGGTTGCCGCCATGGAAGGCGACATCGATGCGGCTGTCGGCCAGCTACGCCAGCGGGGTGCCCGGATTATCATTCTGGCAGGGCACAGCTTCGGGGCGGCGGGAGCCGTCCGTTATGCAGGAAGACACAAGGTAGACGGCGTGATCGCGCTGGCACCCGGCCATTACCCGGAAGGCGGTTATTTCACCAACCTGACGGCAAACAGTCGCAGCAAGGCACAAGCCCTGGTCGATGCCGGCAAGCCGGATGAAGCCGGATGGTTCGACGATCCGAATTCGGGCGGTCGCCTCAAGCAGGTCAAGATGAGTGCCCAAACCTATCTCGATTTTTTTGACCCAGCCGGCCCCATGAATTTCGGCAACAATGCGGCTGCCGTCCTGCCAGGCACCGCCGTGCTGTGGATCATTGGGCAAGCCGAGGAAAATGGCCTGCGGTCTGCGGCTATGCGGGTATTCGAACGGCTGCCAAAAGGGCTGGCGGCACGACAGATTGATGTCTCCGGCGGCCACCTGGAAACGCCTGGCAACAGCGCCAACGTCGCACTCGACTGGATCCGTTCCCTGCAGCTTGAAGCGACACCAGCTGCCCGCTGAGAAATGATCCGCAGCCGTGCCGCTACCCGAATACGCCGAGCTTCATTGCCTCTCCAATTTCAGCTTCCTGCGCGGCGCCTCGCATCCGAACGAGCTGGTCGAGCAGGCCATGGCCCAGGGTTACGCGGCGCTGGCGCTGACCGACGAGTGCTCGCTGGCCGGTATTGTGCGGGCGCATCAGGCAGCAAAACAGGCCGGACTGAAGCTGATCGTTGGCAGCGAAATGACGACCCTCGATGGTCTGAAACTGGTTTTCCTGGCCAAAAATCGCGAGGGCTACGGCAACCTCTCGGCGCTGATCACGCTGGCCCGGCGACGAGCGGAGAAAGGCAGTTATACCCTGCAGCGGCATGACCTGAACGTCGTGTCGCCGAACGGCGCAGTGCCTGACTGCCTGGTGTTGTGGGTGCCGGGCGAGGCGAGCTCGGTCGAAGACGGGCGCTGGCTGGCCGAACGTTTTTCCGGCCGGCTGTGGATTGCCGTCGAGCTGCATGCCGGGCCGGACGATGTCTGCAAATTGGCTGATCTAAATGCTTTGGCAGAGGCTTGCGACTTGCCGCTGGTGGCCGCCGGCGACGTGCACATGCACAGCAAGGCACGCCGTCCGGTGCAGGATGTGCTGACCGCGCTGCGCCTGAAAACAACGGTTTTCGACGCCGGTTATACGCTGTTTCCCAATGCCGAGCGGCATCTACGGACTCGCCTGCGCCTGTCGCGCCTCTATCCGCCTGAACTGCTGGCCGAAACGCTGAAGATCGCCGACCTGTGCAGCTTTTCGCTTGACGAGCTGCGTTACGAATATCCGGAAGAGATCGTGCAGCCCGGTCATACGCCGACTTCCTGGCTGCGCCACGAAACCGAGCAGGGTTTGCTACGCCGCTATCCAAATGGTGTTCCGGATGCGGTTCAAAAAATCGTCGATCACGAACTGCTTCTGATCGCCGAAATGAAATATGAAGCCTATTTCCTGACCGTGTACGACATCGTCTGCTTTGCCCGTAGCGTCGATATCCTGTGCCAGGGACGAGGTTCGGCGGCCAATTCCATCGTCTGCTTCGCGCTGGGTATTACCGAGGTCAGCCCGGATCGCTCCGGCATGCTGTTCGAACGCTTCATTTCGAAGGAGCGCGGCGAGCCGCCGGACATCGACGTCGATTTCGAGCACGAGCGGCGCTCCGAAGTCATCGCCTACATCTACAAGAAATATGGTCGCGAGCGGGCGGCGCTGGCCGCGGCGGTCATCACCTACCGGACCAAGGGCGCCTTGCGCGATGCGGGCAGGGTGCTGGGTTTCGAGACGGCGCGCATCGACGCGCTGACGGCTTCGCTGGCCTGGTGGGACAAGCGCGAGCAACTGCCCGAGCGTTTTGCCGAGCAGGGGCTGGACCCGGCCTCGCCGCGCGTCGAAAAATGGTTGTGGATTGCCGGGCAACTGCGCGGCTTTCCGCGCCACCTGACGCAGCACGTCGGCGGCTTCGTCATGTCACGCGGGCCGCTGGCCCGGCTGGTCCCGGTCGAAAACACGGCGATGCCGGACCGCACGGTGATCCAGTGGGACAAGGACGATCTCGATGCGGTCGGCCTGATGAAGGTCGACGTGCTGGCGCTCGGCATGCTCTCGGCCATCCGCCGGATGCTTTCGATTTTGAGCGAAATTTCTGGTCGACCGTGGAAGATGGCCGACATCCCGGCCGAAGACCCGGCCACCTATGAAATGCTCTGCCACGCCGACAGCATGGGCGTTTTCCAGGTCGAATCACGGGCCCAGATGGCCATGCTGCCGCGCCTCAAGCCGCGCAACTTTTACGATCTGGTTGTCGAAGTCGCCCTCGTTCGTCCCGGCCCGATTCAGGGCGACATGGTGCATCCCTACCTCAAGCGACGACAGGGCAGGGAGCGCATCGAGAAAGTGTCGCCGGCCGTCGATGCCGTGCTGGCGCGCACCTACGGCGTGCCGATCTTTCAGGAACAGGTCATGCAACTGGCCGTCGTCGCCGCCAATTTCACCCCCGGCGAGGCCGATCAACTGCGGCGGGCGATGGCGGCCTGGAAGCGCAAGGGCGGACTGGAGCCCTTCGAACAAAAACTGCTCGCCGGCATGGCCGCCAACAGCCTGCCGGAAAGCTTCGCCCGGCGCATCATTGCGCAGATTCAGGGCTTCGGCGAATACGGCTTTCCCGAATCCCACGCTGCCAGCTTCGCGCTGCTCGTCTACTTCTCCGCCTGGCTCAAGCGCCACCATCCGGCCATCTTCCTGTGCGGCCTGCTCAACAGCCAGCCGATGGGCTTCTATGCCCCCTCCATGCTGATTCAGGATGCCCGCCGCCACGGTGTCGGCGTACTGCCGCCCGATGTCACCGCCAGCGACTGGGATAGCCGCCTCGACGAAAGCGGTGCCGTCCGCCTCGGCCTGCGCCAGATCAGCGGCCTGGCAAAAGCAGCCGGCGAACGGATTGCTGCGGTCGACAGGAAAAATCACCCATTTTTGAATGTTTCCGATCTGGCTGCCCGGGCCGGACTGCAACGTCGCGATCTCGATCAGCTCGCCGCCGCCGATGCCCTGCAAAGCCTGGCCGGCCACCGCCGACAAGCCGCCTGGGCAGCTACCGCGGCGGTCGTGCAGGGCGACCTGTTCGATGCATCGCCCGTTCGTGAGGCGCCCACCGAGCTTCCCGAGCCGAACGCTGGCGAAAACCTGGTTGCCGATTACCGCAGCCTGGGCCTGACATTGCGCAGCCACCCACTGACGCTGTTGCGCCAGCATCTGGCCGAACGCCGCTTTGTCACTGCTGCTGATCTGAAAGAAACCGGCCATTGCGCTCTGGTTCGCGCCGCCGGCATCGTCGTCGGCCGCCAGCGCCCGGGCACCGCCACCGGCATCGTGTTCGTCACGCTGGAGGATGAAACCGGGCTGGTCAATGTCGTCGTCCATCCGCAACTCGTCGACAAGCAGCGGCGCGAACTGCTCGGTTCAACGCTGCTCGGCGTCTATGGGCAACTGCAGATAGAAGGGGAAGTCATCCACCTGGTCGCCAAGCGCCTGGTCAATCTATCGGATTGGCTAGGCCGCCTGGAAACGTCGAGCCGGGATTTCCACTGACAGCAAGGTCTGAATATTTCGCTATACTGTACAGATGAACAGTCACCGGCGAATCGCCCACCTCGACATGGATGCCTTCTTTGCATCCGTTGAATTACTCCGTTACCCGGAGCTGCGTGGACAGGCCGTGGTGGTCGGCGGGCGCAACGTTCATCAGCCGGTCGAACAGCCCGATGGCAGCAAACATTTCGCCCGGCTGCGCGAATATGCCGGGCGCGGCGTCATCACCACCTCGACCTACGAAGCGCGGGCATTGGGCGTGTTTTCCGGCATGGGACTGATGAAGTCCGCCCAGCTAGCCCCCGATGCCATTCTGCTGCCAGCCAATTTTGACGCCTACCGCGACTACTCCCGCCGCTTCAAGGCTGCGGTGGCGACGATTGCGCCACAAATCGAAGATCGCGGCATTGATGAAATCTACATCGATCTCAGCGACATCCCGGAAGAAACCGAATCGCTGGCCCGCCGCATCAAGCAGGCCGTCTTCGATGCCACCGGCCTGACCTGTTCGATCGGCATTTCACCCAATAAACTGCTGTCAAAAATCGGTTCGGACCTCGACAAGCCAAACGGCATCACCATCCTCGACATGGAACAGGTTCCAACGCGAATCTGGCCCTTGCCCGCCAAGAAAATCAACGGCATAGGCCCCAAGGCCACGGAGCGGCTGATCGGCCTGGGCATCAATACCATCGGCGAACTGGCGGCAACGCCCGTCGATCTGCTGGTCAGGAAGTTCGGACAAAGCACCGGCGCCTGGCTGCACCGGGTGGCCCACGGCATCGATGACCGGCCGGTAGTCACCGAATCCGAGCCCAAATCGATCAGCCGCGAAAGCACCTTCGACCGGGATCTGCACGCCCGGCAGGACAGGGCAGAACTGTCCGAAATTTTTACATCGCTGTGCATGCGGGTGGCCGACGACCTGAAACGAAAGGGATACACCAGCCGAACCATAGGCATCAAGCTACGCTATTCGGATTTTCATGCCGTGACGCGGGATGTCACCTTGCCGGGCGGCGTGTGCGACGGCGCTGAAATCAGAAAGGCGGCGGGAGAGTGCCTGAAACGGGTGCCGCTGACGCAAAGGATTCGGCTGCTCGGCGTACGGGCCAGCGGTCTGGTGCCGCTGGGGTTTTCGGAGGTGGAACCTGTTTCCGTTCAGGCGGAACTGCCGCTTTAGCGAATACGTTACTTTCAACGAATGGCAGCTACGTCATACCAAAACAGCCCTTGCGTACCTCAATGAAGCATCCGTTTTTTCAATGCCAAGTAAATTTTACCTACCAGATAGGCATCAAGCTCGGTTCCGTGAAGGGTGCGTTTCGGCATGCGAACATCGAAGTCCTTTACCAGGGTATCAATATCGTTTTTCTTATTCCGACGTAATTTCTTGGCTGTTTGATAGGTGTCCTCAATACCCGTGCAAAGCGAAGCTAGGGGTTCTCCTTTTGCTTGGGCGAGCTCGGCTTCCAAGAAGCCGAGGTTAAAAGCAGAATGATGAGTTATCAGTTCCGCCCCTCGCAAAAAATCACTCAGTTCTCCCGCTATGTCACCAAACGCAGGAGCATTCCGCAGAAGTTCTTCTGAAATGCCGTGGATAGCAAGTGCGCCGGAATCTACGCTTCTCTCTGGGTTCAGGTATGTCCGATAAGAGCGATAGGTAAAAATTCCGTCAACCATTTCCACTGCCGCAAGCTCAACAATACGATGTCCCTCTTCGGGACTTGGCCCCGTGGCCTCAACGGACACGACTACATTTCTGGTTTTCTCGGCACTCACGAGATTTCTCCTTGAGAACAGGGTCTGCGCGATATTTCTTCAATTCCACGTGGAATTGAGAATCTCAGTTGCAGCTCGCTCCAACCCATCTAGCGCATTCGCGTCGTATAAAAACTCGCGAAAACTTAGTCGCATTTGTGTGGTTCCAGAAGCCAGCTTTACCAGTCCCTTGTTCAATTCATCGATTAACCAACCGAGGCTCAAGGGAATAGAGGCTTGGCCCCTGCCAGGTTTGTACGTGAAAAAATTGGTTGGCGCCAGGACGATTAGCTCAATTGTGTCGGCCTTCATTACATCGTACTTTCCAGGCTCCCCCTGCCAATTGTTTCTTCGTGCATGAAGATACGCCAGGCCATAGCTCAGGAGCTCGAAGGCAGCATGGAGCGGGTTGTCGCTTTTCACCTTAAGTTCAATGAAGGCGTAACGTCGATCACCCAGCCGGCGCACAAGGTCAATCGACCTGCGCCGGTTCTGTGTTGATCCTTGAATCCCTGAGGAAGTGGCCATTTGTCTGGCCCACTCTGATTCCCCTGTCTCAACGATGAGACGTTCAAGCTTTACCTCTGCCGAGTGCGTCGAGTGTTTCGGATCAGTATTCCACCGCCAATTCGTTCCTCGATTTTTCTGCCAGTCATTACAATGCAGGGAGTCAGAGAGATTCTGGATAGACCGAACTGCGTCAAAGGATTCCAACGAACTCTTGCTCAAGTGAATCGCATCAGATTTGGTGAGGCTGCATCTTTCCGCAGGACAAAGTTGCAACTCACGCCTCACCTGCGCCCAATACTCGGTGAAGATTGGATTAGTCACTGCTGACCCCCTAAATATTATTTATCAAACAGCCCACCATTCACCATCACCATATTGCGCGACAGGTATTCCAAATTTATTGTATGCCTTCGGGTTAGTGGTGTGAATTGGAACCAGTACTTTCGGCGCAACTGCATGTGCAAGTTTCTTCAGACCATCTGGATCAGCATGACCAGAGGTGTGGATTACTTTGAGTGGGATTTGCTTGGCTTCCAGCCAACATTTGATAGGGGCAAAGCCATCACCATGCAAATACCCGGCCCACTGAGAATGTACAAAAGCCGACTTTGCAAGGCACCCGGCCGTATCAAGATCACGTCGCCATAAGTCACGAAACAGCAGGACATATTTTTCGGGACACCGACAAAGATCACGTTTAAGAAATATTCGGTGCGCGGAATGGCGCTGCAACTGTTCAAACCAAGCGTTCCGCTTGATCTGAACGCGTTGCCTCAGCGGAATGCTAATCGCTATGTTCGGCCAGTGTGATTGCGGGATTTTTTCATTTGCCGTCGCTTCAAGAACAAGGGCCGTATAGAGATCAATTACCAGGGTTCGCTGCGCCTTGAGACAAGCGCGATATACCGTAACCAGCCGATCAATATTCTGAGCGGAGGCTTGAACCATCACTAATCCGCTGGTCTCTCTGAAACATTGAGTGAATTCACTTTCCAGCCCAGATTCGGAAACAAAGGCTGAAGTTTGCACCGTTCGGCTCAGTGTCGTGCCTTCCAATAACATAGCATCAACACCTTTTGGCGACTTTTCAGCCAACAATGCCATCAACCCTTGTTTGCGCCCGTGCATTCGGAAGTCACCGCTATAAAAGAGGCTTTTCCCCTCTGATTCTATTAAAAGTGCATAAGCATCGTAGGCAGAGTGATCTACCAGAAATGGAGTGATAGAGAATGGGCCAACTGTCATCGGCTTTCGATCCGCCAGTACCGGGCCAGCAACGCTGCAACTTGGCTGGCACATAAACGGTGCAGCAGCCTCGATAATCCGTCTTGCTGCTGCGCCCATCACCACAGGCACCTTCGGCATCCAAGGGAGAAGGCCATAGTGATCCTGATGAGGATGGGAAATCACGATGGCCACTAAGGAGTCATGATCTAGCGCTGGCAGAGGCGGGAATTGTCGCCCCTGTACATCTTCCAACGGTAACCCCACATCAAGGAGCAGTCGTTGGCCCATGGACTCGACTTCGACGCATGACCCGCCGATTTCCTTTGACCCCCGATGAATCCGAACGCGCATAGCAATAATCAACCTTCACAAATTGCGGGGCCAAATTTCCAATTAGCGAGTCCATTGAACCGATGCGGAAATCATACTTCGGAAGCTCGAAAATTACTGAACGAACAGTACGCGAACCTCAAAGTGTCGTGGCCGGCATCTTTGCAATCAGCAAGCTGTCATTGCACATGCAAACATCAGATGGCAGCAAAGGGCACCCAACTGTCGTCTGACAATGGCTGACGATCGCCAATGTAATTGGATGGTCAAGTTATTACTGATCTCGTTAGTGCCGCTTGTGGCCTAGTCAATTTGCAGCATGGGCGCACCAAGGTGCCCGACCTTGACGTAAATGAGCGCCCCTTCGGCCCCGGTAAACGGGGTGTGCTTGCTCCAGCGCGGGCTTCGCAGCCAGGTCCCGGCCGGATATTCCCCATTTTCATCGCGGAATATGCCGTCAAGGACCAAGATTTCTTCACCGCCCGGGTGCGTGTGCGAATTGAAGCGGGTATGGGGCATCCATGTCACCAAGGCCGTACTGATCCCGTCAAACTCATGAAGCGGCATCACTGACAAGCCAGGAACAAGGCCGGGGCGCCAGGTTGCGGTGTTGGTGTCGACCACGAGGTTCTGGGCGTCTCCCGGAGAGAATTGCCAGAGCTTGGCGAAAATCGTACAGCCGTCGCGAGTGAATGGCGTGTGCTTCGAGCCGGGAGGATTCCGGACGTAGGTGCCAGCCGGGTAATCGCCATGCTCGTCGGAAAATACGCCGTCAAGCACCAGAAACTCTTCACCGCCCCCGTGCACGTGCTCGCTGAACTGCGAACCGGGCGCATAGCGCACGATACTGGTGGCGCGGGCGATTTCGCCGCCAATCCGATCAAGCCTATGCCGCCAGACGCCGGGGCAAGGGGAGGGTACCCAGGCGTCTTCTGTCACCGGCGGGATGACGACACGTTGGTCAAAATCGGCATTGATGCGGAGGTCGGCGTCGTTCAAAACAGTCTCTGGGAAGGTTCAATGCTGATAAGAGTGAGCATTCGGAAAATCGTTCTGCTTCATGCTTTCCCGTTCAGTATCCCGGCGTGATAGCGCAGATGGTCTTCGATGAAGCTGGCGATGAAATAGTAGCTGTGGTCGTAGCCGGCCTGCATGCGCAGCGTAATCGAATGACCATTCGCCTTGGCAACAGCAGTCAGAACTTCCGGCTTCAACTGGTTCGCCAGAAAGTCGTCGCGGTCGCCCTGATCGATCAGAATGGGCAAGGTTTTTGTAGCGTTGGCGAGCAGGGCGCTGGCGTCCCATTCGCGCCAGGCAGAGCGATCTTCGCCAAGGTAACGGGAAAACGCCTTTTCGCCCCAGGGCGCCGTCATCGGATTGCAGATTGGCGAAAACGCGGACACCGACTGGTAGCGACCTGGGTTGCGCAGGGCACAAACCAGCGCGCCATGCCCACCCATGGAGTGGCCACTGATGCCGCGTTTGCTGGAAACCGGAAAACTGGATTCGATCAGTGCCGGTAATTCATGCACCACATAGTCGTGCATGCGGTAATTTCGATCCCACGGCGCCTGCGTCGCATTCAGATAGAAGCCGGCACCCAGCCCGAAATCCCAGCCGTCGTCAGGGTCGCCGGGAACATCGGGACCGCGCGGGCTGGTGTCCGGGGCGACGATGATTACCCCAAGTTCGGCCGCCATCCGTTGTGCACCGGCCTTTTGCATGAAGTTCTCGTCGGTGCAACTCAGGCCGGACAGCCAGTACAACACCGGCAGTTTTTCGCCTTGTTCGACCTGCGGCGGCAGATAAACGGCAAAGACCATGTCGCAATTCAGCACCACCGAACGATGGCGGTAGCGTTTGTGCCAGCCACCGAAGCTTTTCTGGCAGGAGATGTTCTCGAGCGTCATCAGGTACTTTCCAGCTTAGAAGTGAATGACGGTGCGAATGCTCTTGCCTTCGTGCATCAGGTCAAACGCGGTGTTGATTTCTTCAAGTGGCATGGTGTGAGTGATGAAGGTATCAAGCGGGATCTCGCCCTTTTGCGCCTTCTCAACGTAACCCGGCAACTCGGTGCGTCCCTTGACCCCGCCGAAGGCCGACCCGCGCCAGACGCGGCCGGTGACCAACTGGAAGGGGCGGGTGCTGATTTCCTGACCCGCACCAGCAACGCCAATGATGGTCGATTCGCCCCAACCCTTGTGGCAGCACTCCAGCGCGGCGCGCATCAAATGCACGTTGCCGACGCATTCGAAGGAATAATCGACGCCGCCATCGGTCATTTCGACAATGACTTCCTGGATCGGCTTGTCGAAATCCTTGGGATTGACGAAATCGGTGGCGCCCAGTTCCTTGGCGATGACAAATTTGGAGGGATTGATATCGATGGCGATGATGCGCGAAGCCTTGGCCATGGTCGCGCCGATGATCGCCGCCAGACCGATGCCGCCAAGGCCGAAAATGGCCACCGTTGCACCCTCTTCAACCTTGGCCGTATTGAGTACGGCGCCGATGCCGGTGGTAACGCCACAACCGAGCAGGCAGACCTTCTCCAGCGGCGCTTCCTTGGGAATCCTGGCCAGCGAGATTTCCGGCAGCACGGTGTATTCGGAGAAAGTCGAGCAACCCATGTAATGAAAGATCGGCTGCCCCTTGTAGGAGAAGCGGCTGGTGCCATCCGGCATCAGGCCCTTGCCCTGAGTGGCGCGCACCGCCTGGCAAAGATTGGTCTTGCCCGACAGGCAGAACTTGCACTTGCCGCATTCTGCGGTGTACAGCGGAATCACGTGATCGCCAACCGCCAGCGAAGTAACGCCTTCACCGATCGCTTCGACGATGCCACCGCCTTCATGGCCAAGAATAGACGGAAAGATACCTTCCGGATCATCGCCGGAAAGGGTAAACGCATCGGTATGGCAGACGCCGGAAGCGACGATACGAACCAGAACTTCGCCAGCCTTCGGCGCCTCGACATCCACTTCAACGATCTGTAGCGGTTGGTTGGCAGCAAAAGCAACGGCAGCGCGGGATTTGATGGTCATGAGGGCTCACTCGGAATGGTTTCGATGGCGCCCAGTATAATTAGTGCGCTTTGGGATATAAATTAAGTTATTGCAATTGATTGTTGCTCATACGGGATAATCAATGCGCCATTTCTTATGGAGATGTATGCATGAACCGTTGGGATGGCCTGGATGAATTTGTTGCGGTTGCCGAGTGTGGCAGTTTTGGCCGTGCGGCTGATAGCCTGCGTGTTTCGTCGTCCCATGTCAGTCGGCAAGTGGCATCACTCGAAGAGCGCCTGCAGGCACGGCTGCTCTATCGAACAACCCGCCGGGTGTCATTGACGGAAGCAGGGCAGACTTTTTTCGCGCGCTGCCAGCGACTCATCGAAGAACGCGACGAGGCATTTCTGATGATGGGCGATCTGCAAAGTGCCCCTACCGGTTTGCTCCGCATGACTGCCGCAGTCGCCTATGGCGAGCGTTTCATCGTACCAATAGTCAATGAATTCATGGCACAATATCCTACACTTAAAGTAGATATTGAACTAACAAACCGAACGCTCGATATGGTTCACGAAGGGTTTGACCTGGCAATTCGCCTTGGCAAACTCAATGAATCCAGCCTGGTCGCAACGCGAATAGCACCGCGCGCGATGTATCTCTGCGCAGCGCCGGCATATCTGGAACGTTACGGTCGCCCGCACACCCTTTCGGAACTGGGGCAGCATAACTGCCTGGTTGGCACCAGCGACATCTGGCTGTTCCAGCAAGGCGACAAGGAATTTCAGTTCAAGCCGAGCGGCAATTGGCGATGCAACAGCGGTCAGGCGGTTCTGGATGCAACGATACGAGGTTTTGGCTTAAGCCAGCTTCCGGATTATTACGTTGTCGATTTGCTGCGCAAGGGAGAACTTATCTCCTTGCTCGATTCAAATCAGCCACCCAATACAGCGGTTTGGGCGGTCTATCCCCAACGGCGATATTCGCTACCCAAAGTGCGGCTCCTGGTTGATGCCTTGAAGGCATCTCTGCAACCAAAACTCGCGAACAGCAGTGCCGATTAATGATTATTGGCGATTGAGTTGTTGAGCCGAAGCGACAACGGCAGCCTCCAATAATTCTTCAGCGCGTATTGGTGACTCGAAACTGAGCCGCTTCTGCTGACCGTCAACACAATAGTCCATGCCAAAATTATCGATGCCGAGAAGCCGGATGCCGATTTGGGTATGCCGGCTGGCAAGTGCGAGCAGGCCGGCCTCAACATTCAGACTGATGCTGTCCTGCCCCAACGCATCAGCCTCGAGCCAACCCATTTTGCCAACCCCGCCGATATACCGGATCCGCTGGGGTTGAATCCGGAAAAACGTGAAGTCCAGCATCAGGTACTGTTCGGCATCAGGCTGATAACGGAGATACCGGGCTTTCAAAGCCTCATCGGCCTCAAACTGTTCTGCATCACCGATGATGGACAGGCGCGCGCCAGCTTGCACGTTGCCACATCCGGGTTCAACAATTGAAATGCTCACCCTGCCGTTAGCCAGGATATTTTTGGTGTGCTCGGCCAGTGCGCTGATCAACAGAACAGGTCGATGATAGTCATCCAGTACATTCGGGAGCACCGTCGCATACGGGTAACCGGGCATCTGAAGTGACTGCGAGGCCAAAGTACTGTGCTGTGCCGAATGAAGAAGATGGATGACTGGCGTCAGTTCGATTTTCATGCAATTGTCCTGCCCGTATCGTGATTGATAAGACCTGTTGGCCCGCTGTGAACGAAGACTCCAGTCACATTGGCCACCTTGGGTAGGTCGGTCGAGAATGAGTGTAGCGGATTCATCCCGGTTTTAAAGAACACAGCAGGCCGTGCAGGGTATTGCCCGGCGAAAAATGCTCAACGCCGCGGTCACCCGTTACAGTTCCGCTGCCGAGCGTTGCCCCGAGCATGCGGCCCCCGGAATTTCTGTTCCCCGGCTAGCGAAACATGCGTATTTTTAGTCCGAGGCACTAGCATTTCTGCCCGCAATCCGTATAATTCGCGCCTCTGGTGTGCGCCCGTAGCTCAGCTGGATAGAGTACTTGGCTACGAACCAAGGGGTCGGGCGTTCGAATCGCTCCGGGCGCACCAAAGAAACAAGCATTTAGGCCAATCTCTGATTGGCCTTATTGCTTTTTGCTGGGAATCAAGTCAAAGAGTGCGCATCCCCTAATTTGCTTCCTGCAAATGTTTGCCAGAATTGGACTCATCTGGCTCCAGCGCTTCACTCCTACGCTACCATTCAGTTCGCCATTTGGATGGCAAACTGTGCAATTGCTGCTGGCTCTATCGTCCAGGCACTCGCTTGCCAGCGGGGAACTGCCACAGCATGTTTGACCGAAGTGACTTAATTTAGGGCGACGTATGACTGTACGAGAAATCCTGCGCATGGGCGATCCGCTGCTTTTTCAAAGTGCTGATCCGGTTACCCGGTTTTCTACGCCTGAATTGAGTGCTTTGATCGATGACATGTTTGAAACCATGCGCGTAGCAGGCGGGGTCGGTATCGCGGCGCCGCAAATCGGCGTCGGGTTACAAGTCGTTATCTTTGGATTTGCGAAAAGCGAGCGCTATCCGGATGCCGAGCCTGTTCCCATGACGGTACTGATCAATCCGGTCATTACACCGCTTGGCGATGATGAAATGCTCGGATGGGAAGGGTGCCTGTCGGTGCCAGGGCTGCGCGGCGAGGTGCCACGCTATCATCGTATCCGATATACCGGATTCGACCCCGACGGCAATTCGATTGATCGCATTGTTGAAGGTTTTCACGCCCGCGTCGTACAGCATGAATGCGACCATCTGATCGGAAGGCTGTATCCATCGCGTATACGCGATTTCTCCCGATTCGGTTTTACGGATATTTTGTTTCCGGATGTTGGGTGACGTTTTGGCATGGATTCGGCAGGCGATGCCCCCCGAATCATCTTGGCACCTGAATTCCGACAAGCGCGATGCAGCCCGTTACAGGCTCACCCAGCCACAGGTCATGCTCGACGGTCAGGGCCGGACCGCGGTTGGCTTCGCCGCTCTTGTCGTGACGGATCTCGCAATCCGCGTCCACGTAGAACCAGCGCCGGCACAATAAACAAGAACAACAGGACAATCACGGAGAGTAGCAGGTGATTGTCGAGAATGGTCTGAAGCACTGAAATCCCCAATCAGGTTATGGCCAAGTACACAATTAGTACGACCTTCCCCGGCAGTCAAGGTTGCAACTGGGCCAATTCGATTGATGCAGACATAGGCCCGCAGTAGCCATTGTCAATCCAAGGCTCGGGCAATCGGGATAATCACCGACGATGTCTCCGCAGTGTTCGGTAGCACACAGACGCCAGAATTGGTTTGGGTAGCCTGCACCCACTGCCAAAAAGGCACGGAAGGCAACGGGGAAGAAACATGAACAAGAATATGCTGATTATCATGCAGGCCTTTCTGGCAGGCTCTGTCATGGCCGCGGATACGTCTGCGGGATGTGCCGAAGAAGGGGATGATCGCCTGCGACTGGCGTGCTACGACAACGCCTACAAACGATTGAAAGCCGGTAGCGAAACAGTCAGTGATGCGCAGGTCGACGCTCAGGTGGCCGCCAGCGATAGCCAGCGTGAATCCTCTCTCATGTCGAAAACCTGGGAGCTTGGGCCTACGGACAAGCGCAACACCTTCGTTGTGCGTACCTACCTGCCCAATTTTTTGCTGCCCATGCACTACACGACGAGCATGAACCGAGCGCCACACAGTCCGACCCAGCCGGCCAGCACGACCAATAGTGGCTACAGCAGCGTAGAAGCCAAGCTGCAAATCTCCCTTCGCGCCAAAGTCGTGGAAGATCTGCTCCTGCCGGGCGCCGATCTGTGGGCCGCTTATACCCAGCATTCGCTTTGGCAACTTTGGGACTCCGGCGATTCGTCGCCGTTCCGTAGCACCGACTATCAGCCAGAACTGATCTATGTCGTGCCCGTGCCCCAGAAGCTGGGAAAGCTGCCCTTGGGCTGGAACCTGCGCATGCTTCAGTTGAGCTTTGCCCACCAGTCTAACGGACAGAGCGATCCACTATCCCGTAGCTGGAACCGGATCGTTCTGGGTGCCGGGTTTGAACATGGGGACTTCAGCCTCCAGGTGCGTGACAACCAACGTATCCGCGTTCAGGGCAAGGATGACAACCCCGATCTCGTTGATTACATCGGGCGCGGTGAGGTCAATATTGCCTGGTCGCCAGGCGCCTCAACGCTCGGCGTGACGTGGCGCACCAATTACAAGTCGCTTAGTCGTGGCTCTCTTGAGCTTGACTGGACCTACCCGGTGTTTTCCGACCAGCCAGCCGGGCTACGCTGGTACGTGCAATTGTTCCACGGTTATGGAGAGACGCTGCTGGATTACAACCACCGGCAAACCAGCCTTGGGCTGGGACTGACACTGTTCCAATTCTAGAATTGACAGGAGCTCGCCCCCGACCATGCACCAAATACCGATCATGGCCGGGAAGGGCTGCAGATTTAGCGATTCAGTATTTTTTGATTAATAGCGGTTCGGATCATTGGGGCGTCTGTCATGTCGATCCGGAACACCATCACGGTCACGGTCACGGTCACGATTCCACGAGCCATCGTGATCGCCCCGGTGGCGGCCATCCCGATAAGGGGGATCGTAGATGACACAGCCGGATAAGACGCTGGTAATGGCAATCAATAATACGACTAGTGTTTTCACGACATTTCCTTTTTGGATTTTCAAGTATTGCGGATAGCAGATTCACCGATGTCATCAGCGCAGGGGACTTGGCATACGTGGATGGCAGAGCTGTCAACACCTTCCAGGATGTCCTGCAAGCCGGCACTTGGGCAATCAATATAATCCCGGAATCCTTTATGCGCCAGCCAGCGAAGCTGGCCTGCGATGGCCTGTCGTCGATCGCCAACAGGGTAACGCTGACGACCACGGTCAACCCGAAAAATTGACCAAATTCGACATTTTCCGGCAAGCCACTCTCAAACCGAGGCAGATAGCCATCCCAGATAGTTGGACGGCGCTGCAAGCACATCATTGTGTGCGCTACCGAACAGTGCAAAGGCCAGCATTCTCCTAAGCTGAAATCCTGATCCAAAGACCGATAAAAAGGAGAAACACCATGCTTTATACGATCGCTGTTGTATTGATTATCCTGTGGCTGCTGGGCTTGCTTACGGCCTATACCGCCGGTGGCCTCATCCACATTCTTCTGGTCATTGCGATTATCGCAATCCTCCTCCGCGTAATCCGCGGTGGCAGAGTCCTCTAGACAGTTTTAGCCCGATCCCGTTCGAGACGCCTCCCATACAGTTGTTTTGATGGGTGGCTTGTCTGATCACCCAATTTCCTGAATATGCTCGGCGAAAAGGCCCGTTGGCCGTTGCCGATCTGCCTGCAGGCTATTAGGCATCGATAATGAAACTCCGGTCAGGCTACTCAATTCTCCCGTGATCTGTCATCACGAACCGAGACGACGGCGTTGCCGAAGCCAAAAATGTACGGCAGGAAAAATTCCCTTAAAAAGTTCGCACCATGGCGTTCAGTCGACTTTCCAGTTCGCCAATTCCGCAATCGCCATGGCCATCCTCTTATGTTCCCCACCGCACCGACGCCTACATGACCGGTCACTACACTCCGTATCTGAGGCGTCGAATCTCGTTCAGGGAACGGTGCCGAAATCGAGAAACTTCGTCATTCCCCTATCTAGAGAGCCCATCATGAATAAATTCAGTAAATATCTTTCCGCCACATTCCTGGCCCTCACGCTACTCAGCGCCGTTGGTTGCGCTTCCACCGCCAAATCAGAAGGCACAGGCGAATACGTCGATGACGTGATGATCACCAGCAAGGTCAAGGCAGCCATCCTCGGCGAGTCCACATTGAAATCTGCTGAAATCAATGTCGAAACGTTCAAGGGCATTGTTCAGCTGAGCGGCTTTATCAGTTCTCAGACAGCCGCCAACAAGGCGGTCGAGCTGGCGCGAGCAGTCAAGGGTGTAACCTCGGTCAAAAACGACATGCGCATCAAATAATTGACACGCCAATCCCGACGATTAGCGAAGAAGGATTGGCGTTAACAAACGCGTTGTCGGATAGACGGCGTCCATCTCACGATGCGTAATGCATCGTGAGATTTTTTATTTTGTGAAGGTTCAGTTTGACCTGCGGTCTGCTGCGCTTTGACATTGCGCCAGGGCAGGTCCGTGGATTCAGGAATACTTTCAGGAATATTGCGTGATGGCTTTAGCAACGCACGAGGAGCATCCCTTCGCCCCGCAGGCAGGGTCCTTCGTACAGCGATCATGTCAGCGCTTAAGCGAGGCGAGATAGGCCGCAATGGCAATCATGTCCTCGTGGTTCAGATTGGCCACATTTTGTTTCATCGGCTGTATTCCCGCACCATCCCGTACACCCGTTTTAATTTCGTGTAACTGGCGAAAAATATAGGTTGGCGAGCGGCCGGCGATTGATGGAATTTCACCCATGCCACGTAAATCCTGACCGTGACACTGGGCACACGCGGGTGCCTTTGCAGCATTCTGGCCAGAAACCAGTATTTCACCGCGCTTGAGGCTCGATGGCGGCACGTAAGCGGTGAAGGTGGCATAGCCATCTCGATGCTCAAAGTCTTCCAGATTATCCGGCAGTTCAATGATTCGCTGACCAATCGGCTCAAGTTCATTCGAGCGTGATTTGGCAAGAATCCAGGCGGTCACATAGGTCTTTGGCACTGTCTCGGACTCGACGACCGTTATGTTGGCCCTTGGCTTGAGGCTGGAAAAATAGCTTGCAGCTTCCCTAGCGTCTTCGTCTGATATGGCCTTGGCCCCTGCAATCATCAGAGTCTGAGGCGCGCGCTTTGATACCGCGGTCGATCGGGCGCCGCTTTTGAAGTCGGCCATTTGCTGCATGATATAAGCAAAGGGCAGACCGGCAATGCTCGCATTTTCAGGGCCGCCTGTGCCCTCTGCGCGATGACAGAAAGCGCAAGCGGACACATCCGGCTTCCGGCCTATGGCCACTACTGATGGCATTGGCTGATGCTCGGCGGGATGCCAGTCTGGCGCAAGAAATCGATCCCGCAACTGGGGTAACAAGTATTCGACGGTGCTGCCTGGCACATGACGCATCGCGCCATCATCAGGTGCCAATTTGAATTCGGGAGGATTGACTGGATAAGCCCATTCCGGCGAGCCTTCAGCTAAACATGCCTGAGGAAGATAGTTCAATCCAGCCAGCGCTAAAATCAACAAACCTTGAAGTGCCTTGCTCATGATGCTCCCCGGCAGAACAACAATAACAACCCCACCAGCTGTCAATAGAACCCAACTTCCCTGTACATCAGCGCTCGGAGAATAGGGAAGGGCATCTCAAGGCAATGACTTCGGTATCGGCTGCGGGTGACATGACGTCATTGACCAATGCTTCCCTTGGTTTTCGAGTGCGATACACACAACTGAAAATGCCTGCAGAAGCCTTGTTTAAGACAAAGACGCGTTCAAGGAGTTCAGAGGCGAATACGGTGAGAAGACAATCCGCCTGTCGAGTGCATTAGTCGGCGCACAGTCACGGAATGATTGCCGTGCGCCACGGCAACCCAGGCCAATTGCCCATGAATACGGTTGGGATAATACCCACTCGTCCGTGCGCAATTGTTAATTGCCATTCGAGAGATTGGAATCGAAGCGTCTCGCGCTATCCTTTACGCGCGTCCGTAGTGCATGGCCCATCCTTGTGAGTGGCAACCTGCGGGCGGACAAAGAGGTGTTCAGACAATCACGTTGATTGAAGTAACTTTTCACAGGAAGAAATGACTTATGAAAAAGCATATTGGTTTGCTTGCCGCATCGATTTTGGCGTACTCCACGTTATCCATTGCGGTGGAGCCTCAGATTCCGAGCGCTGGCGAGAAGCAGGCCTCCCAAGAGGAAGCAACCAAACCCGGGACAAGGACATCTGGCCCCAAGGCTAAAAAAGCAATCGTTCCAGAAACTCAAAAAGACAGGGAAAACAAGAAAAAATGCCGCGGTATGGGCGGAAGCTGGCAATTAGGCCATTGCAACGTTGGCTAATCTGAACAGTTCAGACGTGAGCTGAGCGCAGGCCCCACCCTTGGGTGGGGGTTTTTTTCGACGCAGGCGCGAATTTCCTCTACTTCATCGACCTGTGCTGCACCGTATAACCCCGCGTCAATTTCATCTGATTTCCCCACTCACGCTCAAGGCCGATCAGCAACCATACGTGGGGATTCATCGATACCCATCGCGTCTGCAAACAGGGCAGTTTGCGCGCAGCCCAACATGCGGGTTTTGGCCGCAGTCCTGAGTCCGCGCATGAAGCCACGGCTACTCCTTCGCTATGTGCGCCAAGAGACAGATGCGCGACGGCTTGGATCATAAATTCACTTCGTCCTGGCCCCCATCGCAGTCATTGTTACCGTAAATCCGTGTGGCAGTGTTGGGAGCAGACCTGGCATCAAACACGTAGTTTATGAGGAGGTAATTCCATGAAAACCTTGCAGAGAGTGTCGCTGAATGCCGCTGTCATGGCTGCCGTAGTCGGTCTGGGCGGCTGTGCGGGGATGTCGGCGCAGGGACAGAATACTGCCGTCGGCGCCGGTGTCGGCGCCATTGGTGGTGCCGTGCTGACCGGCGGCAGTACCGCCGGAACCCTTGGTGGCGCTGTCGTTGGCGGCGTTATCGGTCACGAAGTGAACAAGTAACAGCTGGCAATCAAAGGTGATGCGCCCGGCCAAGTCAGTCGGGCCGTCCTTTGCTCGCTGGCATCAGGAGAAACAAATGATTAAATCAGGAAAAACAATCGCGGCAGCCATGATGATGGCTGCGTTGCTGGTCCCGTTAAGCGGCTGCCAGAAGAAAGAAGGGCCGGTTGAACAGGCGGGCAAGAAGGTCGATCAGGCTACAGAAAAAGTGGGGCAGGAGATCGAAAAAGCCGGCAGCAAGATTCAGGATGCCGTACAGAGCGACAAGAAATAAACACGGCAACGAACCAAGGAGCTTCAGCGTGAATTTAAAATTATTCCTGTTAGCCGTTTTTTTGGTTGGTACAACAGCAACGGCACGTGCCGCCGACGTCGGTGTATCCGTTTCAGTTGGTCAGCCCGGTTTCTATGGTCGCCTTGATATCGGCGATTTTCCTCGACCGCAAATCTTGTATTCACAGCCACGCATGATCCGGCGCGGGCCATCCGGGCGCCCTCCGGTCTACATGCATGTTCCTCCGGGGCATGCCAGGAACTGGCGTCGGCACTGTGCCGCCTACAATGCCTGCGATGAGCGGGTCTATTTTGTCCGCGATAGCTGGTACAACAATGAATACGTGCCGCGTCATCAACAGCGCCATCGTTCTGGTCAGGCCGAACGTCACAATGGATGGCGGAATGGCCATCGCGGCAACAATCATGACCAACATCGGTGAGGTAGATCATGACTAGTTTCGCCCAGATTTTCCCACGCCGGTTTGGATGGATTGCGGTGATGTTTGCCTTGCAATGCTCGCCAGTGATCGCAGTTGAGATCGACGACACTGCAAAAAACAATGTGACCAGTAGCCCTCAAAAAGTCGTTTCCTGGATCAGTGGTGGTGTTGGCGACGAAGCCATGGCTGAAATGCACAAGGTTTCCACAGCCTACAATGTTCAGCTGCTACTGACCGGCGCCAGTGGGAATTATCTGGCTGGCGTTCCATTTTCGGTCAGTCACAAGGGGAAGGTCACAGCCTCCGGGGTGACAGAAGGACCATTGCTGTACATTAAACTGCCTGCAGGCAGCTATCAGATTGCCGTTGAAATCGACGGCGCATGGCAAACGAAGCGCATTCAAACATCAACCTCAGGGCAAGCAACAAAACTGCGCTTTGTTGCCAAGGGCAAGTCAGGTTAGCGACTTGCCGAATTTGGCATTTGGCTTGAAACTGGTGGCCTCGTGGATATCAAGAACTTATCGCATGGAACAAACCCTCCCAGAGAACCATCCTGATTTAATTAGGATTGTTCGGGCCGCACATCACGATGTTGCGTCCAAACCGGCATCCAACCCACACAACTCCTTGGCGAACGCACTAAGTTCGGCTTTGGGCAATGCGCCGGGGAGCGGAGAGGATCTCGAAAATATCGAATTCCTGATCCAGGTCCTGTCCGTCAATCGTGCTGCCGGAGAGATTGACGATGAGGCATTCGAGCGATTGCTCCAGCGTATCAATACCAAAGAGGGAAGGGCTGTACTCACCAGCCAATTCACAGAGGAGCTCGAGGTTGAGCACGGATACGAAGACGAGGAGTCGGATTAGTGTCAAACGAGACAGGGCAGGCTGACGTATGCAATCGAAAGCCAGCCCAACGCTGGAAGCGTTTATCACCGCTTTAGCCGAGCGTAGCACCCCGGGAGAAATGTGCTGGCTTTGGATTGCCGATCACAATCCTGCCGGGTAGCCGCCCCGGATTCGAGACCCTAGGTTTCCCCGGCCAATCTGTCGCTGTTCAACACGTTGCCCAGTTCTGACATCTTGCCCATGCCAGCAACACAACGCCGTAGCGGAGCGCTGAATAGCGGACCGCACAGACCATCAGCGCAATGATGGCAATCATGCTGATTCCGGCTGCAACGGGAATCAGCCCGAACAGGGCAAACATCTCTACCAGCGCGCCATAGGCACCAGCGTCCGCCTGCGAACCGGCCACATCACATCCCAGGAGTGCCTTGGGTCATCCACGTGGTGTTGGCATCGTTTCCACGGTCAACCGGAAATTTCGGCCAAAATTAAAATCGGGTTTGGGCAGCTATCCCTGTTCGCCAACCACCGCCAAGGGACCTCGGCGCAACAGGAAAGTTTTGAGTACGTAGTCCAGTTGCCATGCGGTAGTCAGTGAGGTGGAACTCAATCCGTTTGGTGCAGAAATTGTATTACAAGGCAGCAATCTATCGACTTTGTGCAGATTGCTCATTTAGTAGGCGATTTCATCGCCGTAGAAGCTTCGTGGGATACATTTACTTCGAAGCACTAGAGCGATTACATACAGGGCCAGCCACTTCCGCACAATACACGCATAATTTGTATTATGTAAAATCGTAAATGACCAATAAAAAAGTGGATCAATTAAGATCCTCCTCTTTTAACCGGGGTAAATGCATCACGTTGATCCCCTCATCACGTAATGCATCGCACTCATCGACTGTCGCCTCACCACGAATTGGCCGTTCAGGTGCTTCGTTGTAGTGAATCTTGCGCGCCTCTTCTGCGAACGACGAACCAACGTCTTCGCTTTCATTAACGATGGCCTCGACTAGCTGGCGGTAAATTGCCATCGCCTGCGCTCCCACGGGCATCAATGCCGTGCTGCCAGATGCCATTGATGACGAAGAAGGCCTCGCTGCTGGCTCTGTAAGATGTCCTGAAATCGCAACGGCAGACGGAATGCGTCGGACACTACGACTATCACATCGGGGACAACGGATAAGATCACTTTCAAGTTGGGTATCGAATGCCACTGCATTCTGAAACCAACCTTCAAATTGATGATTGTTGTCGCAGCTAAGGTCGTAAATGATCATTTGTTCAATCGTGGTGCCCGGGACGGGGGTCGAACCCGTACACTCAATGAGCGAGAGATTTTAAGTCTCTTGTGTCTACCAATTTCACCACCCGGGCGTATTTTTTGATTATATCGTTGCAGTGCCCCGATATGAAAAAAGGGAAAGCGACCAGCGCTTTCCCTTTCCTCTATTGTGGAGCGGCAGAAGAGTCTCGAACTCTCGACCTATACCTTGGCAAGGTATCGCTCTACCAACTGAGCTACTGCCGCAAAACCTATGGAGGCGCGAGCCGGAGTCGAACCGACCTACACGGATTTGCAATCCGGTGCATAACCGCTTTGCTATCGCGCCTATCCGAAAACGTCTTTTACAACTTGGGCAAAGTCTTAAGGCTTTACCCTGAAAATCTGGAGCGGCAGAAGAGTCTCGAACTCTCGACCTATACCTTGGCAAGGTATCGCTCTACCAACTGAGCTACTGCCGCGTGAAACAGAGCGCGCATTATAGGCGACACAAGGAAATTGTCAACATAGCCTCCTATTTTTCTGCGGTTCTTTTGGCAATCTCAGGCCAAGCCATTCGCAGGTAATAACCCATTGACCATAGCGTTAGCAACGCCGCTATCCAGATCAACCAGTTACCGAGTTCGCGCATGTCAATTCCGTATAACGGAAGGTAATAAAGCAAAATGGGTATCGCCAGCATTTGGGCGGCAGTTTTAATTTTACCAATCATGGAAACGGCCACACTTTTTGCTGCACCGATCTTGGCCATCCATTCACGGAGTGCCGATATGGTAATTTCGCGACCGATGATGATGGTTGCCACGATGGCATCTGCTCTACCCAATTGCACGAGGACGATCAGCGCCGCGGCAACCATGAGTTTATCGGCAACAGGATCCAGAAAAGCGCCAAAGGCGGAAGTCTGGTCTAGCTTTCGTGCAAGGTAGCCATCAGCCCAATCAGTGAAGGCCGCTGCGAGAAATATTGACGTTGCTGCTAAATCGCGTTCATGGGTGGTAGCCCAGTCCCCAGGAAGGTAGTAGGCGGCAATCAACAGCGGTATCGCAACAATACGAAGCCAGGTGAGCAGGATAGGCAAATTTAAGGGCATGGTTCAGTGTAATGCGGAATATATCTTTTCTGCCATGTCTCGACTGATTCCGGGCACTTCGGCGAGTTGATCGGCATTTGCAGCAAGGACACCCATGAGCCCGCCAAAGCGAGCGACTAGCGCTTTTCTGCGAGCCGGCCCAATACCAGGAAGGCTTTCTAGCTTGGAAGTTTTTCGTGCTTTGGCGCGTCGTGCACGGTGGCCAGTAATTGCAAATCGGTGGGCTTCGTCACGAATTTCTTGAATCAGGTGCAGGGCTGGGTCTCCGGCGTCTAACTGCAACGGCTCCCGTCCATCTGGAAAGATGATCGATTCCAGGCCTGGCTTGCGCCCTTCTCCTTTGGCGACGCCGATTAATGGTATGTGGGATAACCCAAGATCAGCCAATGCCGAAAATGCACAGCCCACCTGCCCTTTTCCACCATCGATCAATATGAGATCAGGTACCGTGCCCTCCCCGGCAGCAATTCCATCGTAACGTCGAGTGACTGCCTGTCGCATGGCGGCATAATCGTCACCTGGCTGAATGTCCCGAATATTAAAACGCCGATAGTCGGCATTTTTCATACGATTGTCCTGATAGACCACGCAGGAGGCTACTGTCGCCTCGCCCATGGTATGGCTGATGTCAAAGCACTCGATGCGAGCGACGGGTTCCGTGAGATCCAGCGCCTGTTGCAAGGCAGCCAAACGCTTTTCTTGCTGTGCTGTCGCCTGATTTCTTGCCAGGATGGCTAAACGCGCGTTCTGCATGGCCATTTCAACCCAGGCTTTTTGAGTCAAGCCGCGAGCTTCCTGCAATGGTATGGCACGACCAGCGAACTCCGCGAGTGCGGCAGCGGCTTCGCCGGGTTCATCTTCTGCTGGCAATGGATTAACCAGCACCCGTGATGGCGCTGGATGCACAGCGTAATGTTGGCGAAGGAAGGCCGCGCAGACATCGGCCGCATCAGAGTCAGCTGCATTGGTCGGGAAAAAAGGCCTGTCACCAAGATGACGCCCACCACGAATCATGGCCAGATTTACGCATAACTGCCCTGCTTCTTTGGCCACAACCAGAATATCGACATCTTCGCCCTTGCTGCTTGAAACAAATTGCTTCTCTTGCACTTGATGCAACGATTGGATCAGGTCTCTATAAACTGCTGCCTGCTCGAATGCGAGTTGATTTGATGCAGCCTCCATCGCTTGGTTGAGGCGTCGCGCAACTTCATGTTGCTTGCCGTGCAAAAACATGGATGCCAACTGGACATCATTGGCGTAATCGTCGGGTTTGATCAAGCCGACACATGGACCACTACAGCGCTTGATCTGGAACAGCAGACAAGGCCTGGAACGATTTGAAAAGACGCTGTCTTCGCAGGTGCGCAAGCGAAATATTTTCTGCATCAGGTGAATGCTGTCGCGCACAGCCCACGCCGAGGGATAGGGACCAAAGTAATCTGCCTTGCGATCCGGGTTGCCACGATAAAAGCTCAGACGTGGGAATTGGCTTTTTGTCAGAGCAATGTATGGATACGACTTATCGTCACGAAAAAGTATGTTGTAACGCGGCGCAAGCGATTTGATCAGATTGTTTTCCAGCAACAACGCCTCGGCCTCGGTTCGCGTTGGCGTTGTCTCTACGGTAGCAATCTGACTGACCATATGCGCAATGCGCGGGCTGGAAACATTTCCCCGGAAGTAGGATGAAACCCTCTTTTTCAGGTTTTTGGCTTTGCCAACATATAGAACCGCAGCGTTGGCATCCAGCATGCGATATACGCCGGGTAATTCAGTTAGGGTGGCCAAAAAGGCTTTGGCATCGAAAGTCATCTAGGCAGACTTTTAGGCGAGACGGGCTCTGACTCCGGCAAACACGGCCTCGAAACTTTCTCGCGAAAGCCGGCCAGTACGCCAGTTGTAACCGCTGCAATGATAGCTGTCGATTAGAGTGAGCCCATTTGGCAACGCGTGGCTGACATTGTGGGCAAAGGTAAATTCCTTCAATTTTAGACCGTGGGTCCATAACAATGCCTGATGAGCGATCGCACCCAGTGCAACCACTATTTTAAGGCGTGGCATCGCGGCTAATTCTGCTTTGAGATGTCCGTTGCATTGACGAATTTCAGCAGTAGTTGGCTTGTTGGCCGGAGGCAGGCAGCGCACAGCATTGGTGATGCGGCAGTTGGTCAGCGTCATGGCAGTGTTGGCCCATTGATCAGGCCCCAGCGGCTGAGGCTGACTGGCAAAGCCGAACCGATGCAATGCCGGATAGAGCAACTCTCCGGCAACGTCGCCGGTAAAAGGGCGACCGGTTCGATTAGCGCCCTTTTCACCTGGACCAAGACCGACAACGAGCAATTCGGCATCCAGCGAGCCAAAGGCAGGAACGGGCAGCGCATGCCAGTCCGGATCACGCTGTCGAATGTTGGAAAGGTGCTCTGCCAGACGCGGGCAGGCAATGCAGGCGGTGGGGTCTTGAAATCTGGGCATGATGAGGATGGTAGCATGGCGTCCATGCAGCTTCATTGGGACATCTTTTGCCGGGTTATCGATAACTACGGTGACATTGGCGTTTGCTGGCGACTAGGCAGGCAACTTGCCTTTGAGCACGGTCGCCAAGTTCGCTTGTGGGTTGACGACTTGGCGAGCCTCGATCCGTTATGCCCAGGACTGGATTTCAAGAAACCGGCGCAGTCGCATCAAGGTGTTGAGATTCATCACTGGACTGAATATACGGTCTATCCACACCCGGCAGAAGTGGTCATTGAAGCTTTCGCCTGCGAGCTTCCATGCAGCTACCTGCAAGCGATGGCTCAGTGCGAACAAAAGCCCTGCTGGATCAACCTGGAGTACCTGACAGCAGAAACGTGGGCAGAAGAATGCCACGGCTTGGCATCGCCTCACCCTTCCCTGCCACTGACCAAATATTTTTTCTTTCCTGGATTTTCGGTCAAGAGTGGCGGCTTGTTGCGCGAAACGAATTTGTTGCGCAACCACGAGCACTGGTTAGCAGCAAACCCTGCCCGAAATGGACTCGAAATCAGTCTATTTTGTTATGACACGGCGCCAGTAGGCGCGTTACTCAGCGCGTTGTCACTTTCAGAGACGGAAGTTACCTGCCACGTTCCTCACGGCAAACCACTGGTAGCAGTGTCTAACTACCTGGGTGGATGCGGACCTTGGCAACTCGGCAATGCATTGATCCAACCAGTTCCTTTCATGGCCATGGATGACTACGACCAATTGCTCTGGCGATGCGACATCAATTTTGTGCGTGGGGAGGATTCCTTTATTCGTGCCCAATGGGCTGGAAAACCCTTTGTATGGCAAATTTATCCACAGGATGACGACGCACATCTCGTCAAACTGGAGGCATTTCTGAATCGCTATTGCCAGTGTATGGAATCCGCCGATAAATTGGCTATTCGCAGACTATTTCTGGCATGGAACACCGGTAAAAGCGTCGAGTCCGCGTGGTTGAATTTTATGGAGCGGCGCAATTCTTTGGCGAATTACACGGCCGATTGGGCTAGACATTTGGCGTCGATGCCTGATATGGCGACCGCACTCGTCAATTTCTGTGCGCGCAAGGTATAATTGAACGTTTATCTTTTCCTGACTTTTGAGAATCCCGTATGAAAACCGCAATGGAACTCCGCTCCGGCAACGTCATCATGGTGGGTGCCGACCCGCTCGTCGTTCAGAAGAGCGAATACAACAAGTCTGGCCGCAATGCCGCTGTTGTCAAAATGAAACTCAAGAACCTGTTGTCCGGTGCTGCTTCTGAAGCGGTTTACAAGGCTGACGACAAGTTTGAGCAGGTTATCCTCGACAAAAAGGAAGTAACCTATTCCTATTTCGCCGACCCGATGTATGTTTTCATGGATGCCGACTACGAGCAGTTCGAAGTCGAAGCCGAAAACATGACCGATGCGCTGAAGTATCTTGAAGATGGCCTGGCTTGTGAAGTCGTCTTCTACAACGGCAAGGCAATTTCCGTCGAACTGCCGAACAGTGTCGTGCGCGAAGTGGTTTACACCGAGCCAGCCGTTAAGGGCGATACCTCGGGCAAGGTCATGAAGCCGGCCAAGCTGGCTACAGGCTTTGAACTTCCGGTTCCGGCTTTTGTCAGCATTGGCGACAAGATCGAAATCGATACTCGCACCGACGAGTACAAGAACCGCGTCAAATAACCTGCGGCTTACTGTTGATTAATTCGGGCAGCTTCGGCTGCCCGAATGCATTTCAGGCCGTCAATTCGGCGATAGTCTTGCGGGCAGCCCGATATGCCGCATCGGTTTGAAGCGCCTCCCAAGTCATTGGGGGCTGCTTGGGGATCAACGCTTCGACACGTTTGCCGCGAAGCAGATCGACTTCCGGCACCCATTGATCCAGCACTTCGCTGACCACATCGGGCGCATTGCATACGAGCAACATGTCGCAGCCAGCGTTGTAGGCGGTCTCTACACGATTGAGCATGCCACCGACCACGCCGGCACCTGCCATTGACAAATCATCAGTAAAAACAACTCCATTAAATTTGATGTCATTTCTCAAATAACTTATCCATTTATTTGAAAATACAGCAGTATTGCAATCAATGCAGTTATATATAACATGCGCGGCCATGACCCCATCAAGGGGAAGCTGACGGTAAGGTTCCATGTCTTCCTGCATGTCTGCAAAAGAACGATCATCAACGGGCAACTCCACATGGGAATCCGGTATGACGTACCCATGCCCTGGATAATGTTTGCCGCAGCTGCCCATTCCGGCCTGGTGAAGCCCTTCGCCAAGCGCTTTTGCCAAAGCGATAACGGCTGCTGGCTGACGATGGAAGGCGCGATCGCCGATCACTCTTGATGGGCCGTAGTCAAGATCGAGCACCGGTGTAAACGAGTAATCAACACCACGAGCGCGAAGTTCGGACGCCAGCACGTAACCAACTTGTCGCGCGGCCTCGCATGCCGCATCCGGTTTGCTATCCCACAACTTTCCCAAAGCGGCCATCGATGGCAAACGCGTAAATCCATCCCGGAAACGCTGCACCCTGCCCCCTTCGTGATCGACCGCAATGAGCAACGGCGGCGAGCGCAACGCATGCATTGCGGCAGTCAATGCAGTTAATTGCGCCGGATTCGAATAATTTCGGCTAAACAGGATGATCCCGCCAACCAACGGATGACAAAGTCGCTCCCGATCAATATCGGTTAATTCCGTTCCAGCGATATCGATCATGAGTGGACCGAGCGGCGGATGCATCATGCTTGCTCCAGAATAACGTGGGCGACGGCGTATTCGGCTTCGTCGCTAATCGAAAGGTGGGCTTTTAGTTTTTTGTTTTTGACCAATTTTTCCAGTTGACCGCAGAAGTCCAATATGGGCTTGCCCAGATCATCATGAACGACTGCAATCGCCGTCAACGTGGCCGGTGGACGAACGCCCGTCCCTAGCGCCTTGCTGAAGGCTTCCTTGGCCGCGAAACGTTTGGCGAGAAAGCGTCCCTTGTCTGCCGACTTGGCAAAATCATCCATTTCCTGCGGTGCAAGCAGCTTGGCCAGAACCCGTTCGCCATGCCGCTCCCACATACTACGCAGGCGTGCAACGGCAACGATATCAGTGCCAATTCCGTAAATCATTCGCAGCGTTGATCAGGCATAGTTGCTGCCTCGCGCATCAGCATCTTCATTTCACGTACCGCTTCACGCAGACCCACAAAAATGGCGCGGCTGATAATTGCGTGACCGATATGAAGTTCACGGATGCCTGGCAAACAGGCGACAGGCTGAACGTTGTGATAATTCAGCGCATGCCCGGCATTGAAGCGCATACCCAGTTGACGGGTCAATTGGCCGGCTTGACGAATCTTGTCGAGTTCAATGAGCACAGCGGGCGACTCGGCATCCCGGCCCTTGTCGTAAAAAGCATGTGCATACGGGCCGGTGTGTATCTCACAGACGCTGGCGCCAATTCGGGCGGCGGCCTCAATCTGCGGCAAATCCGCATCAATGAAAACACTGGTCATAATGCCCGCATCGGCCAAACGCGAAATGATCTCCTTGAGGCGCACTTCCTGCGCGACGACATCGAGTCCCCCCTCCGTCGTCACCTCATGGCGCCCTTCGGGCACCAGCATGGCCATTTCCGGTTTCAAGGCGCAGGCAATACCCACCATTTCCTCGGTTGCTGCCATTTCGAGATTCAGCTTGATCTGTGTCGTTTCACGCAGTCGCCGGACATCAGCATCCTGAATATGTCGACGATCTTCACGCAAATGCACAGTAATCCCGTCAGCCCCCCCCAAATGGGCTTCGACTGCGCCCCAGACTGGATCTGGTTCATACGTGCGGCGAGCCTGCCGGATGGTCGCAACGTGGTCGATATTGACACCCAATTCGATCATAGCTCTTGCAACTCCTTAAATATCTTGCGTGTTTCGAGCTCCTTGCCGGCCAGATAATAAGCCATCAAGGTACGCATTAATGCTTTGGCCTCCCGACGGGAACGGGAATCTGAGAAATCGTCTGCTTCAAGATCAAGCAACGTTTTACCTTTGACAACCTGAGCTGATGCCTCCACGTGCTCAAGGCGCACCGGACCTTGTTCCATGCGATAGCTGTAGAAAGTATCAGGGTCAATGAGTTGCCCGTCGCTGTCATGATTTAGCGTCAAACCATAGCCCAGTTCCTGCAACAATGCTTTCTCAAAGCAGCGCAGATCTGCTTCACGAACCCTACCCGATGGATCGGCTGCCAGACGGCCGAGCATCTGGGCGTAGCTGGCAAATAACTGTTCATGAGCATCTTCGCGTGGCAACAAATTCATGAGTAGCTCATTGAGATAATAGCCACAGAACAAAGCGTCCCCAACCAGTAATGGCTGACCACCTTGCCACTCTGCTTTCATCAGATTCAGTACCTCACCTTTTCCGGACCATGATATCTCCAGAGGCTGAAAGGCCATCATCAGGCCGCGAATGGCCGAGCGTGGGCGTCGCGCACCGCGTGCCAACAGTGCCACACGCCCGAAATCACGGGAAAAAACTTCAACAATGAGACTGGTTTCCCGAAAGGGATTGGCATGCAAAACGTAAGCCGGCTGACTATCGACTTTGCTACGCAGGTTCATTCGTAACCGAGGCTCTTGAGCAGACGCTCGTCATCATTCCAGCCAGACTTGACCTTGACCCAGACTTCAAGATAGACCTTGCCACCAAACAGGCGCTCCATATCGTGACGGGCTTCCGTGGCAATGCGTTTCAGTTGGTCACCACCCTTGCCAATCACAATCGCCTTATGGCCATCGCGATCCACAACGATCGCCGCAAAGATTCGCCTAAGATCGCCCTCCACTTCGAATCTTTCAATTTCGACGGCGGTGGCGTAAGGCAATTCATCACCCAGGAGCCGAAAGACTTTTTCCCGAATGTACTCGGAAGCAAGGAAACGCTCGCTTTTATCCGTCAGGTCATCTTCCGGGAACATCAACCCGTCATTAGGCAAGTGCTTCTTAGCCTCACTCAGCAAATCCTCTGTCTGCCGCCCCTTGGCGGCGCTGACTGGAACAATGGCAGCGTAGTCATGATCGGCCGAAACTTCGGACAAGAATGGCAACAAGGCCGCGCGATCCTTCAACTGATCGGTCTTGTTAACAACAAGAATGACCGGCCTATCCTTCGGCAGCAAGCGAACGACCGCTTTATCCTTAATGTCATAACGACCAGCCTCTACGACGAACAGTACGACATCGACATCGCTGAGGGTTTGCGTTACACCACGATTCATTGATCGATTCAGGGCATTTGAAAATTTTGTTTGGAATCCCGGCGTATCAACAAAGACAAACTGCGCATCATCCTTGGTAAGAATTCCAGTAATCCGGTGTCGCGTTGTCTGCGCCTTACGTGAAACGATGCTGATTTTTTCGCCAACCAGCCGATTAAGCAGCGTCGATTTACCAACATTGGGGCGACCAACGATGGCGATATACCCGGAACGGATTTTTTTCATTCAGTAAGTTCTTTCAAGGCCTTCTCGGCCGCCACCTGTTCGGCGATCCGGCGACTTGCACCAAAACCGGTGGTTCGCAAAGGTGGGTGTTCGATTTCGCAGGCAACCTCAAAACGCTGTTCATGTGCCGCGCCGGTGGCTTCCAGCAACTGATACCGAGGCAATCCTTTCTTGCGTCCCTGTAGCCACTCCTGAAGACGCGTTTTCGCGTCTTTCTGAAACTGCCCGGGCTGCAAACGCTTGATTAGCGGTGTATAGAGTGTCTCGATAACAACTTTTGAAGCATCAAACCCTGCATCTAGATAGATGGCACCAAACAGTGCTTCCAATGCATCGGCAAGAATGGAGGGTCGAAGCGCGCCGCCACTTTTCAGTTCCCCTTCACCCAATCGCAGGGCATTCCCAATATTTAGCTGTAGGGCGAGTTGGTGCAAGACATTCTGGTTAACCAGATTCGCCCGCAATCGGGACAAATCCCCCTCGGGCAGATCGGGGTAACGATGAAACAGGAGAGCAGCAATAACGCAATCAAGGACACCGTCACCCAGAAACTCTAATCGCTCATTGTTTGGGGTACCAAAACTGCGATGGGTCAGCGCCATCCGCAATAGAACTGGGTCAGAGAAAGCATGGCCAACGCTATGAGCCACAGATTGCGCGGACATTGCTTAACCTGCCGTGGACCCCTTGTAATCAATGACGAGGCTGACATTACCAAAGAGCGGAATACGCTTTTCGTATGCAAATTCAATAACAACCCGGCCGCCATCTTTCGAAACATCCAGTTGACTCGAAGGAAAATCCAGCATGTCGATTTCAGCAAATTTGTCAAATGCATGCCGAACATCCGATACAGTGGCATCTGAACCAACCTTGGCTACTGTCGCTTTAGCATCCTTGAGAATCTTGTAATACTCAAGATAGGTGGGCGCCACCTTCATACTCAATACTGCACCCAATACCAGAACGATACTCCAGAACAATAGCCCGGACAGGGCAACGCCGCGTTGATATTTCATCTCTATTTCCTTACCTGAATGAACCAATCCGGCTGAAATCGCTGAAGTTCAACCAGACAAAGAACGCCTTCCCAACAATATTTTGCTCTGGCACAAAACCCCATGCACGACTATCGCGACTATTGTCGCGATTATCACCCATCATGAAGTAGTGGCCAGCCGGCACCTTGCAGACGACGCCTGACGCATTGTATGAACAGTTTTCGCGATTCGGAAATTGTGCCGCATCGGGTACAAATGCGGGGGCATCGGAATCGTTAAGCATACGATGCTCTACATCACCCAGTTTTTCCACGAATTGTTCAGAATAATATAAGCGCTCTGGGTGAAGATAATCTCCCGTTTTTTGGGTATCTACAGCTTGCCCATTAATCGTCAACCGCTTGTTCTGATATGAAACGGTATCCCCCGGGAGCCCGATGACTCGCTTGATGTAATCCAGCGACGGATCCTCAGGATAGCGAAAAACCATGACATCTCCACGCTTTGGTGAGTTGATATCGATAATTTTCTTGTTGATCACGGGCAAGCGTATGCCATAGGTGAACTTGTTGACCAAGATAAAATCTCCAACCAATAAGGTCGGAATCATCGAGCCGGAAGGAATTTTGAACGGCTCAAACAGAAATGAGCGGAGTACAAACACGACCAGGATAACCGGAAAAAAGCTGGCGCCCCACTCAACCCACAATGGTTCTTTGGCACCCTTGGTACGCAATTTTCGAAATTTCAGGACATCAACCGCGTAGAGCATGCCAGTAACGACAAGCAGCACGAATAAAATTAAGGCAAAGTTCATCGCTACTCTCAGTTATCAACACGCAGAACGGCAAGAAACGCCTCCTGCGGAATTTCGACACTACCTACTTGTTTCATCCGTTTTTTACCGGCCTTTTGTTTTTCCAGCAATTTTTTCTTGCGTGAGATGTCGCCGCCATAGCACTTGGCCAGAACATCCTTACGCATCGCTTTCACATTTTCGCGGGAGATGATGTGTGAACCGATGGCAGCCTGAATTGCCACATCGTACATTTGACGTGGTATCAATTCGCGCATCTTGCTTGCCAGTTCGCGACCACGATATTGCGCATTGGCACGGTGCACGATCAGCGACAACGCATCAACCTTTTCACTATTGATCAGGATATCCAATTTGACCACATCAGCGGCACGGTATTCCTTGAAATCATAATCAAGCGATGCATAGCCTTTCGAACAAGATTTCAACTTGTCGAAAAAATCCATCACCACTTCAGCCATCGGCATTTCATAGACCAGCTTTACCTGGCGGCCGTGGTAATGCATGTCAATCTGATTGCCACGCTTTTGATTGCATAAGGTAATGACATTGCCCAAGTAGTCCTGCGGCACAAAGATGGTCGCCGTAATGATTGGCTCTCGTACCTCTTCCATTTTCGTGACATCTGGCAGCTTGGCGGGGTTTTCCACATCAACAACGCTACCATCGCGCATGACAACCTGATACACCACCGTTGGCGCCGTTGTGATCAGGTCCTGATCGAACTCGCGCTCCAGGCGTTCCTGAACGATCTCCATATGCAGAAGTCCAAGAAACCCACAACGAAAGCCAAAACCGAGAGCTTGGGATACTTCTGGCTCATATTGTAGAGATGAATCATTTAACTTGAGCTTTTCAAGCGATTCACGCAGTGAGTCGTACTGATTTGACTCTACGGGGTACAAGCCGGCAAAAACCTGAGGCTTTATTTCCTTGAAGCCAGGTAACGCCTCCGATGCTTTGCGATCCATAGTGGTAATCGTATCGCCCACTTTGGCTGCTTTCAGTTCCTTGATGCCGGAAATAACGAACCCTACCTCCCCTGCTCGCAACATCTCTCGTGACTCAGACTTAGGAGCGAAAACCCCAACCTGCTCGCACAACTGCTGAGCACCGGTGGCCATGAAGAACAATTTGTCCTTGGGTTTCAAGACGCCGTCCATGACACGCACCAACATGACGACACCAACGTAATTGTCGAACCATGAGTCGATGATCAATGCCTTGAGCGGTGCATTCGGATCCCCCTTGGGTGGAGGGATCCGTGCCACAACTGCCTCCAGAATATCTTGTACACCTAGGCCTGTTTTAGCTGACGCAAGCACTGCTTCAGAAGCATCAATGCCAATTACGTCCTCAATTTCCTGACGTGCATTTTCTGGATCAGCCGAAGGCAGATCAATCTTGTTTAATACGGGTACTACCTCGACATTAAGCTCAAGCGCCGTATAGCAGTTGGCTACCGTCTGTGCTTCGACACCCTGTGAGGCATCTACAACGAGCAACGCACCTTCACAAGCTGAAAGTGATCGGGATACCTCATAGGAAAAATCAACGTGTCCCGGTGTATCGATAAGATTCAGGTTATACACCTTGCCATCGCGGGCCTTGTAATCTAGCGCTGCCGTCTGCGCTTTGATCGTAATTCCGCGCTCTCGCTCGATATCCATCGAATCGAGTACCTGCGCTTCCATCTCGCGATCAGACAAGCCACCACAAAGATGAATAATGCGGTCGGCCAGCGTCGACTTGCCGTGATCAATGTGCGCGATGATCGAGAAGTTTCTTATATGATCCATTGGTACCAGTAAAAAAGGGCGCTATCCGGCGCCCTTCCCTTTTCAGAAGACCCTGAATTCTAGCGGAATCCGGCAAAATACTCACGGATTTTGGCTTCATCCAAAAAGTAGTGACATAGCTCGCTCTCTCCGTGCAGCAAGACCGGGACTAGTTCATCAAATCTAGCCTCAAGCGCTGGGTCCACATCAACATCAAGCACTGTTAGCGTAGCGCCCAACTCTTCAACTAGCGGCACCAAACCTTCTTCCATGTCATGGCACAGATGACAGTAGCCACGACTCATCAGCCGGAGTTCAATTACCATTCAAAACCTTAACAGTAATAAAGGTTTGCATGTCGCCACGCCGAATCAGGAGCGTCACGTTATTGCCTTTATCGAATGGAGCCAAGAGCTTATTGAACTGGTCAACCGTCTTGATCTCCGTAGCCCCCCCCTTGTTGATCAAGGCAATTATCACGTCTCCTGCACGGAGGTCGGAGCGCTGTCCTGAACCTCGAATCGCTTCGATCAGCAATCCTGAATTTATTCTCAACTCGCGCTTTTGCTCATTCGTAAGCTCGCTGACCACCAGACCTATCGGATTGGCGATTTTTTCAGGGGCTTTTGAACTGCGTTGCGGCTTCAGCGTTGTGGGTTTCTCATCAGACACCTCACCGACAATAACGCTGATTTCCTTGATGGTCCCTTTACGCCAAAGTTGCGTAACAGAACGGCCTCCGGGTTTCGTAGCACTCACTATGCGAGGAAGATCAGCCGAATTAGCAATCGCCTTCCCATCAAATTTGAGAATTACGTCACCTGCCTCGATACCCGCCTTATCAGCAGGGCTGCCCTTTTCAACAGAAGTCACGACCGCACCCAAGGGTTTGGATAACCCGAGAGACTCTGCCAACTCCTTACTAACCTCCTGGATCACTACGCCAAGTCGACCGCGACTAACTTTACCTGAGGCTCGCAGTTGGTTCTGTATTTCCATAGCGACGTCGATCGGGATGGCAAAAGACAAGCCCATATAACCACCGCTACGGCTATATATCTGGGAATTGATACCAACCACCTCTCCCCGCATATTGAATAGCGGGCCACCAGAGTTGCCTGGATTTATGGCAACATCGGTCTGAATAAATGGAACATAACTTTCTTGTGGCAATGAACGCCCTTTGGCAGAGACTATTCCGGCAGTCACAGAGTTGTCGAAACCGAATGGAGAACCGATTGCTACAACCCATTCACCCACTTTAAGTTGTGCCGGATCTCCGAGTTTGACGACAGGAAGCCCAGTTGCCTCGATCTTTATCAATGCGACATCCGTACGTCTGTCTGTACCAATAATTTTCGCCTTGAACTCTCTCTTGTCGGTAAGTCGTACCGTAACTTCATCAGCGCCATCTACGACATGGGCATTCGTCAAAATGTAGCCATCCCCACTCGTAATAAATCCCGATCCCAATGATTTATTCTCAAGATCACGCGGAACCAAACCACCAGGGAGTCTGGGGATAAAACGCTTAAAAAACTCGAATGCCGGGTCACTCTCATCAAATGGGAACGGTGCCATTTGAGCTTGCCCACGAATAACCTGCGTTGTACTGATATTAACGACAGCCGGCCCCTGCCTTTCAGCCAACTCCGAAAAATCCGGCAAACTGCGCCCTTCAGCCATGGCTAACGCGCTGAATAGCAACGCGAATGCAAGGACCATCAGCCTGTTCATAGACGATTTAACCTCATAATCTGACAATTACCGGGAAATAATATGGGGGCGCCCCGAAAAATTTCCAGTATCACCTTGGGAGCGAAAAATTACATAAAGAAAGGAAATGATCAAAGCAACCGCCCCCCCCATTATTGCTGAAAGATCGCCACCGAACGAAGCGCCTAAAGCTGCACCGACAATTGTTGCAATTAACGGAAGCACATAGGCCAAATTTGCAGTCCGTCGAACACTACCAGGCGCAACGGCGATGGTTACTCGGTCCCCAACGGCAGCACCAATAGTATTATCTACTTGGAATGTCTTCTTTCCATTACAGAACATCTGCGTCAATTGCTGGCCACCGCATCCGCCTTTCTCGTGGCAACGACCACACCCGCCCTGCTCCGTTTCAACGACGGCATTTCTTCCCTCCAGCGACCGTACAACTGCATGAATCGTCGTTTGTTCGATGTACATAGTTACCACCGCTTATCAGCTGCAGTATCGAGCAACGGGCGCAGTTTTGCCGCGACGGCTTCGCGAGCACGGAAAATTCTTGACCTGACCGTGCCTATTGGGCAATCCATAATCACTGCAATTTCTTCATAGGACATTCCATCTATTTCACGCAACACAATCGCTGCCCTCAGCTCTTCGGGCAAAGCATCCATGGCACCGTTAATTGTTTCACCAATTTGTTTGGTCAGGAGAAGGCTTTCCGGTGTATTGATATCCCTCAACTGCGTTGCGTCTTCAAACGTTTCAGCCTCATCCGTATCAAATTCGGTGGTTGTCGGTGCTCGCCGTCCTTGAGAAACGAGATAATTTTTGGCGGTATTGATACCAATTCGATATAGCCAAGTATAGAAAGCACTATCTCCGCGAAAGGATGGCAAAGCTCGATAAGCTTTTATGAACGCCTCCTGAGAAACATCCTCAACTTCTGCTGGATCACGCACAAAACGCGATAACAAACGCCCCAACTTACGCTGGTACTTGCTCACCAACTGGTCGAAGGCGCGCTTATCTCCGCCTTGCGCCCGCTCGACCAGTACTTGATCGATCTCGCGCTCACTCATGGTTGTTGTTTTCCCTGGGAGTTGTACATGTCTATCTGTTATAAGCGCAGTATAGCGCAGCAGTTTTCATGAAGCGGGTAGGTATTTATCCCTATTTGTGACTTTCTGTAACCGGATTTATGGTTTTGCGCGTGCTATATTTGTCGGAAAACTATCCTCAGAGAACAGCGTGCAGAAATTTGATGTCCTTATCATTGGTAGCGGGCTCGCGGGCCAATCTGCCGCATTGCGACTTGCATCGCAATGCAAAGTCGCCTTGGTCAGCAAACGCGGGCTTGAAGACTCCGCATCCGGTTGGGCGCAGGGCGGGATTGCTGCAGTCCTCGATAGCAGCGATTCAATTGAAGCGCACATTCATGACACTCTTGTAGCTGGCGCATGGCTGAACGATGAAAAAGCAACCCGTTTTGTCGTGGAAAATGGACGACGTGCAATTGAATGGCTCATAGAACAAGGTGTCCCATTTACAAAAGATGATATCGGATATCACCTAACTCGAGAAGGTGGGCACAGTGCGCGCAGAGTCATTCATGTAGCAGACGCTACGGGGTCTGCGGTTCAGGATACGCTAACCCGAAAAGTTCGTGCAAACCCAAACATTACCGTTCTCGAAGACCACATTGCAATAGACCTAATTACTGGCGACAAATTGGGAACTGGAGAAATGCGCTGTTTTGGAGCATATATCCTAAATACTCAAGACGGTGAAGTTGTGACAATTGGGGCAGCCAACACGCTTTTGGCCACAGGCGGTGCGGGAAAAGTCTATCTCTACACGACAAATCCGGACACTTCTACTGGTGATGGAATCGCTATGGCCTATCGGGCTGGCTGCCGCATCTCCAACATGGAGTTCATCCAATTTCATCCAACGTGCCTGTATCATCCACAGGCAAAATCATTCCTGATTTCGGAGGCGGTTCGCGGAGAAGGCGGGATTCTCCGGCTACAGGATGGTACCCGATTCATGCCGGAACATGATGACCGTGCAGAATTAGCCCCGCGAGATATTGTCGCTCGCGCCATAGACTTCGAAATGAAGAAGCGAGGTCTGGATTGCGTTTTTCTCGATATTTCGCACAAGGGTGAAGCATTTATCCGGAATCATTTCCCGAACATTTACGCACGATGTTTGGAACTCGGCATTGACATTACCCAAGCTCCGATACCCGTCGTACCTGCGGCGCACTACACGTGCGGGGGAGTTGTTAGCGACTTGAACGGACGAACCGACGTTGCAGGGCTCTACGTAGCTGGCGAAGCCTCATGCACAGGGCTTCATGGCGCTAACCGTCTTGCATCAAACTCCTTGTTGGAATGCTTGGTTTTCGCAGAAGCTGCAGTCAACGACATTTTAGCCAAAAAAAATTTAACGCTTCCCCTGTTACCGCTCTGGGATGAAAGCCGGGTTACAGACGCTGACGAAGAGGTTGTAATCTCTCACAACTGGGATGAACTTCGACGCTTCATGTGGGATTATGTTGGCATCGTTCGCACAACCAAACGCCTAATGCGAGCGGGTCATCGCATAGCCTTGCTAAAGCGTGAGATTGACGAGTTCTATGCGAACTTCAGAGTAAGTCATGATCTGATTGAACTTCGCAACCTAGTCGCGACGGCAGATTTGATTGTTCGATGTGCCATGCAGCGAAAGGAAAGCCGTGGGCTCCATTTTTCAAGAGATTACCCAGAAACAGCTAATAAGGCGAAGAATACGGTTCTTAGACGTCGTCGCCCGGCGCGTTGAATTCAGCTTTCCAACGAAGAAACATCCGCAGATACCTGAATTCTGTATTCGTTATGCTGTCGCCCGTAATAACCAGCGTTCGAATGTGACCAAGTTCTGTCTTTAGGCGAACAATGGTTAGCCAAGAATGAACTAACGAGTACGGTTGCATTGTAACTTGTGAAAAACCCACGCCTTCTTTACTAGTTGCAAATATATGTCCATTACGCTCAAGCCGAATCGCTGGAAAATATGGGGCTAGATTAATCCATGCCAGAAATGCAAAAAACCACGTTACAAATAACATTCCACTTTGAATTAGTAGCGTCCTTGAAAAATAAAAAATGGACAGAGTTCCCAAAATTGCGAGTATCAGTATCACAACATCCGATATGCGCGAACGGCGCAGCCCGATAACTACCGGAAACTGCACCGTTCTCTCAGCTGGCTACTTAGAAATACTAAGATACTTAGCCTAGATGCGCTTGAATACTAGCGAACCATTGGTTCCGCCGAAACCGAAATTATTCTTCAGCGCCACCTCAATATTCATTGACCGAGCCACATTCGCACAATAGTCAAGATCACATTCGGGATCTTGATTAAAGATATTGATAGTGGGGGGGGAAATCTGGTTATGAATAGCCAGCACCGTAAACAATGACTCGATACCACCTGCTCCACCGAGCAGATGCCCAGTCATTGATTTGGTCGAGTTCACTACTAGTTTATAAGCTGCATCACCAAAGGCTTGCTTGACTGCATCGGTTTCGTTCTTGTCACCAAGAGGCGTAGAAGTTCCATGGGCATTCAGGTACTGAACCTCTGAGGGTGCAACTCCGGCATTCTTCAAGGCATTAAGCATTGAGCGACGCGGGCCATCTGTATTGGGTGCTGTGATATGGTAAGCGTCACCACTCATCCCGAATCCAATCAGCTCAGCATAAATCTTCGCGCCCCGAGCCTTTGCGTGTTCGTACTCTTCAAGGACCATGACGCCGGCACCCTCACCAAGTACAAAGCCGTCTCGATCCTTATCCCAAGGCCGACTGGCCGTGGCAGGATCGTCGTTGCGGGTGGACAAGGCCCGGGCAGCACAAAATCCGCCCATACCCAATGGAGAAACTGTCGATTCAGCACCACCGGCCACCATGACATCCGCATCACCATATTCAATAATACGGGCAGCATCGCCGATCGAATGTGTACCGGTGGTGCAGGCAGAAACCAAAGCGATATTCGGTCCCTTGAAGCCAAACTCAATCGACAGATTGCCAGAGATCATGTTAATGATCGAACCTGGAACAAAGAACGGGGAAACCTTGCGTACACCGCCCGCGGAGTACTCGTCCTTGGTTGCTTCGATCAAGGGCAGCCCACCAATACCGGAGCCGATCGCTACGCCTACCCGTTCAGGATCTGCGGTACCTTCGTTGTCCAAGCCAGCATCACGCACAGCCTGAATGCCCGCCGCAAGTCCGAAATGGATAAAGTCATCCATACGGCGCGCATCCTTTGCGGAAATATATTGGGTAATGTCGAAGTTCTTGACTTCACCGGCAAACTGGACCGGAAATGTTGAAGTATCAAACTTAGTGACAGCTGAAATACCGGACTTACCTGCCAGAATATTCTGCCAAGCTTCTTCGACGGTGTTTCCGACTGGGCTAACAATGCCCAAACCGGTAATTACGACTCTGCGACGTGCCAAGGTGCACTCCGAAAGCAAATGTAGCAAGGCCGGCCATGGGGGCCGGCCTTGCCTGGGTCAACCAGAATTGGATTACTTCTTGTTGGCGAGGATGAAATCGACAGCCTGCTGGACCGTGGTGATTTTCTCAGCCTGGTCGTCAGGAATTTCACACTCAAATTCCTCTTCCAGTGCCATGACCAGTTCAACGGTATCCAGGGAATCCGCGCCCAGATCGTCCACAAAGGAGGACTCATTCTTGATGTCCGCTTCGTTCACGCCCAGTTGTTCGGCGACGATCTTCTTGACGCGCTCTACGATGTTATCCATTAGAAAAACTCCTTCCCCTCAGGGGTACGAAAAAAAACATTATTAGTTTACCAAAAGCCGAGGCTTCAGGAAATCAATCCATAAACATGCCGCCATTCACATGCACTGTTGTGCCTGTGACATATGCAGCAGCCGGGGATACTAGGAAACCGACAGCGCCGGCAATATCTTCTGGCGTACCAGCGCGTCCCAACGGGATAGACGCCAGCATGGCCTGCTTCTGTTCTTCGGTCAACGCATGCGTCATGTCTGTCGCAATAAAGCCTGGCGCAACACAGTTGACTGTAATGTTACGGCTACCGAGTTCACGAGCGAGTGAGCGACTCATACCTGCAACGCCAGCCTTGGCAGCACAATAGTTTGCCTGTCCTGGGTTACCTGAATAACCGACTACTGATGTGATATTTACTACACGCCCAAATCGCGCCTTCATCATTCCGCGCATCACTCCTCGTGACAGGCGGAAAACTGCCTTCAAATTAGTATCGATTACCGCATCCCATTCATCATCCCCCATCCGCATAGACAGGTTATCACGGGTTATGCCGGCATTATTAACGAGGATCGTGACAGGACCAAATTCCTTGGCGATATCTGTCAACACCGCATCCGTTTGAACAACATCGCAAACGTTCAGGGCAATACCTTTTCCGGCAATACCCGTTTCTGAAAGATAGGCAGAAATCTTCGCTGCACCATCCTCGCTAGTTGCAGTGCCTATTACCGTAGCACCTTTCTTGCCTAACTCAAGCGCAATTGCTCGGCCAATGCCACGGGTTGCGCCAGTAACCAAAGCGATTTTTTCATTCAGCATTGATTACTCCAAGCCCAGATTGCTTTCGATGGCAGCGGCATCGGCCAAGGCCAACCCGGCAACGCCGTCGGCGCAGCGCTTAGTCAACCCAGCCAGCACTTTGCCGGGGCCACATTCAGCTACAGTCGACACGCCAATTGCAGCCATTTTCTGGATGGTTTCAACCCAGCGAACAGGATTATAGGCCTGACGAATCAGTGCATCTTTGATGTGCCCTGGATCCGTTTCAATAGCAACATCCACATTGTTAACTACCGGAATTTCGGGAGATTTCAGCTTCAACCCTGCCAGGCGTTCTGCGAGCTTTTCAGCCGCCGGACGAATCAGTGATGAATGGAATGGTGCCGACACCGGCAACGCCTTGGCCATCTTGGCACCACGCGCCTTGCAGGCCTCCATTGCTCGCTCGACCGCAGCCTTGTGACCGGCAATCACCGTTTGACCATTGGCATTAAAATTAACCGGCTCTACCACTTCGCCTTGCGCCGACTCTACACAAGCAGCCAGAATGCCTGGAGTATCCAGGCCGAGAATAGCAGCCATAGCACCTGTTCCAAGGGGTACTGCCGCCTGCATGGCTGCTGCACGTAAACGAACGAGCGGAACCGCATCTTTGAAATCGAGAACTCCGGCAACAACCAACGCAGAATATTCACCAAGACTATGTCCAGCGACGATGGCAGGCATGCGCCCGCCTTTCTCGCACCACAAGCGCCACACCGCGACACCCGCGGTCAGCATGACAGGTTGCGTATTCACCGTCTGTGTCAATGCCTCCGCCGGTCCATCAGCAACCATCGCCCAAAGATCTTCCCCAAGCGCGGACGAAGCCTCATTAAACGTTTCGCGAACCACGGCAGAATCGCCATAGGCCGCCATCATGCCAACACTCTGAGAGCCTTGGCCTGGAAATACGAATGCAAAAGACATGGTTTCGTCCCCTGGTTCAGAATTCAAGCAGGGCTGCGCCCCACGTAAAACCACCACCAACCCCCTCAACCAGCACCTTCTGGCCTCGTTGAATGCGACCATCGCGTACCGCTTCATCCAATGCAAGCGGTACTGAGGCTGCAGATGTATTGCCGTGGCGATCAACCGTCACGATGACTTTATTACGTTCGATTCCGAGTTTCTTACCCGTTGCCTCAATGATACGTATATTGGCCTGATGTGGAATAAGCCAGTCAATTTCAGCAGTGTTTAAACCTGCTATCTGGCAGACCTCCTCAGCAATATCCGCGAGAACACGAACAGCAAACTTGAAAACAGACTGTCCATCCATCCGCAAGAATGGATCTCCGGTTACCTGCCCACCACAAATTTGCCCGGGGACATTCAAAATACCATTTTGGCTTCCATCGGCATGCATCGCTGTTGCCAATATGCCCGGCTCCAATGATGCTTCCATCACTACCGCACCCGCACCATCACCAAACAGGACGCAGGTTCCACGATCATTCCAGTCGAGAATTCGCGAAAAGACTTCAGCGCCAATGACCAGAACTTTCTTGTGGCTTCCCGAGCGAACAAATTTTTCCGCAATACCAAGCGCATAGGTAAAACCTGCGCAAACGGCCTGCACGTCAAATGCCGCCGCACCTTTATTACCCAGTTTTGCCTGAATCAGACAGGCAGTACTTGGAAAAATAAAATCCGGCGTGGATGTTGCAACGATAATCAGGTCAAGATCATTGGCAGCGACGCGTGCCATTTCGAGAGCACGTTGAGCGGCAATGAAACCCAATTCGCTTGAAGTAGTTCCAAGATCGGCAAGGTGGCGGCTACGAATTCCAGTGCGACTAACGATCCATTCATCATTTGTATCAATACCACGAGCTGCCAAATCGCTGTTACTAACCGGATTACCGGGAAGATAACTACCGGTGCCAATAATTCGTGCATACATTCAGACACTCTCCAAGGCTACGGCAGGTACCGGCGTCATCTGAGCCAACCGGCTGGTAATACGCTCGATAACACGACTCTCGGCAGCATCATAAGCACGTGAAATCGCATTTCCGAAGGCCATGACATCAGCTGAACCATGACTTTTGACTGAAATCCCCTTTAGACCGAGAAGGATAGCCCCGTTGTAACGGCGGTGATCAAAACGCTTTTTAAAATTATTGAGTACCGATATCGCTATCAACGCTGCAATTTTGGTCAGCCAATTTCGTTTGAATTCCCCACGCAATGAGGAAGCCAACATCTGGGCCAACCCCTCGGAGGTCTTTAGTGCAACATTTCCGACAAAGCCATCGCAAACGATCACGTCAGCATCGCCCTTGTAGATGCCATCGCCTTCAACATTGCCTATGAAATTCAGGCCAGATGTTCGCAGCAAACCAGCCGCAGCCTTGACGACATCGTTTCCTTTTATGTCTTCTTCACCTATGTTCAGAATACCGACGGTAGGCTGATCCTTGTGCTCCATGGCGGAGACAAGCATTGCTCCCATGATTCCGAACTGCAACAAGTGCTCCGGCCCACAATCGACATTGGCACCCAGATCGAGCATGTGGGTATGGCCATTGACAGTCGGCAACGGTGCACAAATCGCTGGCCTATCGATGCCCGGCAACATCTTCAGCACAAATCTGGATATTGCCATGAGGGCGCCCGTGTTGCCGGCAGAAACACAAGCATCCGCATCACCACTCTTGACCTGATTGATGGCGACACGCATGGAAGAATCTTTCTTGTTGCGCAACGCGAGCGCAGGCGACTCGTCCATGCCAACTATCTCTGAGGCGTGAACAAGACGAATACGGGAATCGTTGGCATGGGTAGCGAGCAACGGCCGCAAGATTTCTTCCTGGCCGACCAGGACGAGATTAGCTGACGGATGCTCCGCAAGAAACTGAATGGCCGCAGGCACCGTCACAGACGGACCGTGGTCACCCCCCATGCAATCAATGGCAATGCGGGTTGTCATGGCAAAATAAAAGGCAGGCAGCTCACAAAGAACTGCCTGCCCTTCATTGAACGATTACTCGCCCTTACCCTTGACGACTTTTTTACCGCGGTAAAAACCAGCCGGGGAAATATGGTGACGCAAATGTGCTTCACCTGTGGTGGACTCGACAGCCAACGGCGGCGCGGTCAGGAAATCATGAGCACGGTGCATGCCACGCTTGGACGGGGACTTTTTGTTCTGTTGAACGGCCATTTTGTTACTCCAAAAAAATCAGTTCGGCTTACCTTGTAGCCCGGACAATTTCGCGAATGGATTGATCCGTTCGCCAGCATCGGCCGCGCCAGGTAAACCACATTTTTCGTGCCGCGGCGCCACTGGCAGGGCGAGGAGGATTTCATCCTCAACCAACTCGACCACATCCAGTTCACGCTCCACCGGCAGGAAATCCCGGGTGTCGTCTTCCAGTTCGTCTTGCGACAATTCGGCACCAGCAGGAACAAGTTCCAGCAAGCTATCGACTTCAAGATCAAAAGGCACCGCTTCCAGACAGCGCTGACAGGCTAGCGGGAGCAAGCCCGAAACCTCCAGATGCAGCATCGGCTCGCCGCTATCACCCTTGAAACCCCGCAGACGGTAAGCAACCTCACCATCTTGACCCACCAGCAGATCATGCAGGCGATCGAGTTTCGAAATAGCCAGTGCTCCTTCAAGAACACGACCATCTCTGGCAAATGCGAAAGCGTCGGAAATCCTTTTCAATCTTGACCTGTTGCGACTTAAACATTGAATGATATTATTTTTGGCTTTCCAAGTCAAAACAAAGTGCTGCTTCAAGTATTCATCGCAACGCTTTGTTGTAAAGAGTCTTTCATGCCGCAAAATCTGATCCTTGCATCGACCTCACCGTTCCGCCGCGAACTACTTGGCCGCCTCGGCCTTCCCTTTGAAGTTGCCAATCCACAAACTGACGAAACCCCCCTGCCCGGGGAGCCCCCGGAAAACATGGCACTGAGACTGTCCGAAGCCAAGGCGAGAGCTGTTGTGGCACTTCACCCCAATGCCCTGATTATCGGTAGCGACCAAGTTGCTACGGTCGACGGCAAAATATTCGGAAAACCAGAAACCCACGAACGTGCCGTCCAACAACTACGCGAGCTATCAGGGAAAACCGTTAATTTCTTTACGGGCCTATGCTTACTCAACGCAAAAACCAATTTGGCTGAAGTTCGTGGCGTACCGACGCTGGTCACTTTCAGGCAACTCCGTGATCATGAAATTGAGAACTACCTACGACGTGAGCCCGCCTACAACTGTGCCGGCTCTGCCAAATCCGAAGGACTGGGAATCGCGCTGTTACGCAGCATGCATGGCGATGACCCCAATGCGCTCATCGGGCTTCCGCTGATTGCGCTGTGTGACATGTTGCGCAATCAAGGTGTGGCGGTTATCTAATGGCGGGAACCCTCTACCTTATCCCCGTACCGCTTGGCCCTACGCCCCCCCAGGACTCGCTACCGAACAACGTCATTGCTGTTATCAAACCGCTTACTCATTTTGTCGTCGAACAAGCCAAGACCGCGCGCGCATTCCTCAAGGCCGCCGGGACAGATGCGCCGCTGCAAGCCTTGCAACTTGAGGAATTGAACGAGCACACCAAAGATAACGTCCTGGATCGCCTGCTGGAACCGTTGCGCGCTGGTCACGACGTCGGCTTGCTATCCGAGGCCGGCTGCCCCGCCATCGCCGACCCAGGCGCGAATCTGGTCGCGCTGGCCCAAAAAGAAAATATCCGCGTGGTACCGCTGATTGGCCCATCGTCCTTGCTACTGGCGCTAATGGCTTCCGGGTTGAATGGTCAAAGATTTGCCTTTCAGGGCTACCTGCCCACCAAGGAAGCGGATCGAACCAAGGCACTCCGCGATTTGGAGAGTGAGTCAAGAAAGCGTCAGCAAACCCAGCTTTTCATCGAAACGCCGTACCGAAATCGCACCATGTTCGACGCCATTCTTATGGCATGTCAGCCGGCCACAAGAATGACCGTCGCCACCGACCTGACGCTCGCCACCGAATCGGTAATTACCCGAACAATCCAGATCTGGAAAAAACAAACGCCACCCGATATCGAGCGGCGTCCGACAGTCTTTTTACTCCTTGCCTAGGCATCAGTTCAAACGAACCCCTTGGGCGCTTTCTGAAAACCCCTTCCAGAAGCCAGCAAACGTGCTGGCGCCCAAGCGTTTGGCAAAGCGCTCGGCGATGTTGTCCTTGACTGAATAATCAAGCACCTTTTCAGCCTTGATCACATCCCGGGCGACTGAGTCCACGCTACCAAAGTCGTCCGCCAAACCCATCTGAACGCTTTGGGCGCCGGTCCACATCAGGCCGGAGAACATTTCCGGCGTTTCCTTCAGCCTATTGCCGCGGCCGGCTTTGACCACATCGATGAACTGTTGATGAATATCATTGAGTAATGTTTGCGCATGAGCCTTGTGCTGAGGCGCTTGCGGCGAAAACGGGTCGAGAAATCCCTTGTTGTCACCAGCCGTCAGCAGGCGACGCTCTACCCCTACTTTATCCATGACCCCGGTAAAGCCGAAGCCATCCATCAAAACACCAATGGAGCCCACAATACTGGCCTTGTTGACGTAGATCTTGTCCGCAGCAGCCGCCACAAAATAACCACCCGAGGCGCACATGTCTTCAACCACCGCATAGAGCAGCTTGTCCGGATACTTGGTACGCAATCGACGGATTTCGTCATTGATGATTCCGGCTTGAACCGGGCTGCCACCTGGGCTATTAATGCGCAGAATGACGCCTGCTACATTCTTCTCGTCAAAGGCGCTATTCAGCGCTGCAACGAGATTCTCGGCATTGGCTTCACCCTTGGCTTCGATGACGCCAGTCAGATTCACCATTGCGGTATGGCGTTCCTGGTGTTCAGCAGTGCTTCCCCAATCAACTACCGCAAATAGCACGACCAGCAGATAGACAAAGCCGAGTGCCTTAAAGGCGATTCCCCAGCGTCGCCGGGCCCGCTGCTCATCAAGTGCAGCAAAAACCAGCTTTTCGAGGGTTTTCCGTTCCCAGGCGGAATCGTTGTTGGAAGTTTGGGGGTTATCCATGATTAGTTTCTTGCTCTAAAAAAATCTGTCCATCAATCTCTTGCACCCTAAGGGGCCTCAAGCCTTTTCCCTGGCAGCGACCTCCGAGGCACCTACCTGACTCCGGAGCATAAAGTGCGCCATGAATCGAGCAAATCAAGTATAGCTTGGAATCATCGAAGAATTCGCCGGGCTGCCAGTCGAGTTCCGCGGGAACATGGCCACATTCGTTTATGTAGGCATGAACGCGCCCCTGGAAGCGGATAACAAAAGCGGGAATCTCTCGCCCATATCTGCTGACCGTAAATCGAACACCCTTCCCCGCCTCGGCAACCTCACCAGCGGGGCAAATCAGCCGAAATCCCGTAACCATTGATCAAGCTCTTTAATGCTATTCAGGCAAATAATCGGCCGGCACGCCAGCAAATGCTCGTGCGGATGGGCACCATAGGTCACCGCCAGGCTATCGACCCCCGCATTACTCGCCATCAATAAATCATGGGAGGTATCCCCGATCATCACCGTCGTATCCGCAGTCACGCCGAACTCTGCCATCAACTCCTCAAGCATCTGCGGATGCGGCTTCGAGTGACACTCGTCGGCACAACGTGATGCCTGGAAAAAGCGGCGCAAACCGGAATGATCAAACGCTCGCTCAAGCCCCAGGCGGCTTTTGCCTGTCGCCACTGCCAGCACGTGCCCGGCGGAAGCCAATCGGTCCAACATTTCCGGCACGCCATCAAACAATTTCAGCGTTTGGTCACCCGCCAAGTAATGGTGGCGGTAACGCTCGATCATGGCCTGATAGTTATCCGGCTTCAATTCAGGAACCGCATGTCGAAGCGCATCAGCCAAACCGAGACCGATGACATGTCGCGCTCGCGCATCATCCGGAATCGGCAAATCAAGATCCTGGCACGATGACTGGATCGCACGAACAATAGCCCCCGCCGAATCGAGCAGCGTGCCATCCCAATCGAACACAACCAATTCGTATTTCATGTATTGCTCAATATTTGATCCAGATTTTCGGCTTTGAATTCCGGGTCTTTTTCCCGGTTGACCGTAGCAATGTACCCACCGAAGCTATCTGGCAGTGGCGCAACACATTCCAAAGACGCAGCGGTTAGCGGATGACGAAAAGCCATCCGCCAAGCATGCAGCGCCATTCGCTTCAGACCCCCACGCTTGAGGCTCTTGTTAAGTGCGAAATCGCCGTATTTTTCATCACCCAGAATGGGGAACCCAAGATGCGCCAAATGGACGCGAATCTGATGGGTCCGCCCGGTTTTCAGTTGCGCCTCGAGCAAGCTCATGTCCGACCATCGAGCCAGCAAGCGAAATACCGTATGCGACGCTTTACCTTGCGAATCCACAGTCACGCGGCGCTCCCCGCCATCGGTCAGATACTTGTGGAGTGGAAGCTTGACGTGCTGGGTCAGATTCATCCAGCGCCCTTTGACCAGCACCAGATAGCGCTTGTCCGCACCAGCACCGTGCTCCCGGAACATGTCGTGCAACGCGGTCAGCGCCAGGCGCTTTTTCCCGACAAGCAAGACACCTGAGGTTTCCCGGTCCAGTCGATGCGCCAATTCCAGAAATTTGGCCTGGGGTCGCTGTCGGCGTAGCGCCTCGATGACGCCAAAGCTCACCCCGCTACCGCCATGCACGGCAATGCCTTCCGGCTTGTCGATGACAAGCATGGCGTCATCCTCGTAAATGATCGGCAGATCAACCCGCGCTTTCGCCACCTCGTCGACTTCATTTTGAGGTCGCTCGGCAATCCGGATTGGTGGGATTCGCACATTGTCACCGGTGCAAAGACGGTAGGTTGCATCAACCCGACCGCTATTTACCCGCACCTCACCGCTACGCAAAATCCGGTAAATATGACTCTTCGGAACCCCCTTGCAGCGACGGATCAAAAAGTTGTCCAGGCGCTGCCCTTCTTCCTCTTCGCCGATCAAGGCATGCGTGACTGAATTGTTACCTACCCCGGTCATTTTCTAATATACTGCCTGCGTTCTACGTCTCGGTTTGCAAGAGATGCCGAACCGTCAGACCGTTTGTGCCCTCGCGCTGAATGCGCGACCGCCAGGCGGCAGGCTCGAAAGTCTCACCTGTGCCAACTGCCCAGGCCAGACCAACGTAAAACGACTGGTTAAGTTCACTCACCAAAAGTAGTGATGTTAATGGATAAGCCCACTGTAAGCACGCACGGATTGCCCGTTGCAGGAATTTTCAGGTCGCGCATTTCAATAAAAAACACGCGACCGTTTGTTGATCAGCACTTTCACCATCGCCTTTGCCCACCATATTTATGACGCAACCCGAAAACTGAAACTGTCGCTGCCTGCCCGGGCGTTTCGTTGCAGCGTGCTGCTGTGCGCTGGAGCCCGAAAATAATGAAACGCATGCTATTCAATGCGACACAGGCGGAAGAACTCCGTGTCGCCATTGTCGATGGTCAGAAACTGATTGATCTCGACATTGAGTCCGCCGCCAAGGAACAACGCAAAAGCAACATTTACAAGGGTGTTATCACCCGCATCGAACCATCGCTCGAAGCCTGCTTCGTCGATTACGGTGCAGACCGGCATGGCTTTCTTCCGTTCAAGGAAGTTTCCCGTGCCTTTTTCCAGCCGGGCACTGAAGCTGGACGTGCCAGAATCCAAGATGCACTCAAGGAAGGTCAGGAACTGATCGTCCAGGTCGACAAGGACGAACGTGGCAACAAGGGCGCCGCCCTGACCACCTACGTGTCACTGGCTGGCCGTTACCTTGTTCTGATGCCGAACAACCCGCGTGGTGGCGGCGTTTCCCGCCGCGTCGACGGCGACGAGCGCGCCGAACTGCGTGACGTCATGGATCAGCTCGAAGTGCCCAACGGCATGAGCCTGATTGCCCGTACCGCAGCCATTGGCCGCCAGGCCGAAGAACTGCAGTGGGACCTAAACTATCTGTTGCAACTGTGGACCGCCATTGACGGCGCTGCCCAACAGCAGAGCGGCGCTTTCCTGATTTATCTGGAAGGCAGCCTGGTCATTCGCGCCATCCGAGATTATTTCCAGCCGGACATCGGCGAAATCCTGATCGATACCGACGAAGTCTACGAACAAGCTCGCGCCTTCATGGGCACGGTCATGCCGGGCAACGTCAATCGCGTCAAGCGCTATCGCGACGACGTGCCGCTGTTCTCGCGCTTCCAGATCGAACACCAGATCGAAACCGCCTTCGCCCGTCAGGTCAACCTGCCGTCCGGCGGCGCCATCGTCATCGACCACACCGAAGCACTGGTTGCTGTCGACGTGAACTCGGGTCGTTCGACCAAGGGTTCCGACATTGAGGAAACCGCGCTCAAGACCAATCAGGAAGCAGCTGACGAACTGGCCCGCCAGTTGCGCTTGCGCGACCTCGGTGGCCTGATCGTCATCGACTTCATTGACATGGAAAGCCAGAAGAACCAACGCGACGTTGAAAACCGCCTGCGCGATGGCCTGCGTTTCGACCGCGCCCGCGTTCAGATGGGCAAGATCAGCCGCTTCGGCCTGATGGAACTCTCCCGCCAGCGCCTGCGCCCGGCTCTGGCTGAAACCAGTTACATCCCCTGTCCGCGCTGTACCGGCACCGGCCACATCCGCTCCGCCGAATCGGCTGCGCTGCACATCCTGCGCATCCTCGAAGAGGAGTCAATGAAGGAAAACACCGGCGCCGTGCATGTTCAGGTTCCGGTGGATGTCGCCACCTTCCTGCTCAACGAAAAGCGCCCGGATATCCAGGCCATCGAGTTACGCCACAAGGTCACTATCCTGTTGATTCCAAATGTTCACCTGGAAACACCAGCACACACCATCACTCGCCTGCGCCACGATGACCTTAACCACGACGAGCCACGCGAGCCATCCTATCGGATGATGGACATGCCGCTCGAAGAAGCTATCAAGCTGGCCACCCAGCAAGAGGTTGTCAAGCCACGTCAGGAAGCCGCCATCAAAGGCATTTCACCGGATCAGCCTGCACCCATCATGCCGGAAAAAGCGGCGGCTCCTGTGGTCGTCGCTTCCCAGCCAGAACCGGGTCTATTTTCGAAGATCTTCTCGTGGTTCAGGGCGCCAGCCAAGCCAGTTGAACCGATTGCAGCACCAGAGCCCGCCAAAAAGCCCCGCGAAGGCCGCAATGAAAACCGTCGCGATCGCGATGGGCGCCGCGGCGGCCGAAATGGCAACAAGCGTGAAGAAGAGCGTGGTGATCGCAACAAGGAACGCGGGAACCGCAACGAGCGTAATGCAGATAAAGCACCGACCGACGAGCCGAACGTTACCAATGTCGAACGCCAGGAACGTCGTCCTCGCGGTGAACGCAAACCCCGCGGTGAGCGCCCCCAGGTTGAAGCCGTTGATAGCAAATTGAGCCAACAAGCCAATAACGTTGATCAGTCGGCAAGCATTACCCCGCTGGTGAGCGCCGATTCTACCGACGGGAATGGCGGCGAAGATCAAGGCAATCGCCGTCGTGGTCGCCGCGGTGGTCGTGGCCGCGGTGAGCGCCGCAATGAATCCGAAACGACTTCCACCCCACAACAGTCGATTGAAACGTCTGGACGGGAATCTGCTAGCTCGTCGCCGGAACAGGCGCCGGTCGTGGTCCTCATTCCGGCCGTTGTATCTGAACCCGTCACCGCTGTTGAAGCAGTTGCCCAGGTTGCAGAAATTGCACCGATGAAGGAATTGGTCGAAATCGCGCCAGCGATTCCGGAGCCCGTGCCTGAGCCCGTTGCCCCAGCGTTGACCATTGAGCCGGCCCCATTGGAGATTTCTGCGGTCAACCCGGAAATCAGCCCAAAAATTGAAGAAATTCAGCCGGAAATTACTGCGGCCAAACCGATCGACATCTCTTCGGCACTCGCCGATAGCGGCCTGGTGCTGGTTCAGACCAACACGACAACCGTCGCAGTTACTCCCGCCGAAGCGCCGATCAAGCTGGGACGCCCTCGCAAGCAAAAAGCATTGACGGATCAGGCTGAAAATGAACCATTGGTCCTGGTTGAAACCGGTAGCAAATAAACTGGTCACAACGCATTAAAAAAGGGGCTTCCGCGGAAGCCCCTTTTATTTTGATCGGTGGTCAGGAACGCCCTAGCTTCTTTTTGATTTCGTCGACCAAGCCGAGCGATGCATCCTCGACCATATCAAGAACCAGATCAAAACCATGACCCAACCCATAGTAAGGATCAGGCACTTCATCATCGTCAAAATTCTTCGAGTAATCCATGAACAATCCCAGTCGTTCCTGCTGCTCCGGGGTTGCCATGCGCCGCAGATTGTCCAGATTACTCTTGTCCATGGCCAGAATCAGATCGAAGTAATCAAGATCCTGGCGCGCCACCTTGCGCGCCCTCAATTGGGATAGGTTATAGCCGCGAGCTGCGGCCGCCCGTTGAGTCCGCGAATCGGGCGCTTCGCCCGCGTGATAGCCATGTGTGCCGGCAGAATCTACTTCAACTTCGTCACCAAGGTTATTGATTTTTATAAAGTATCTGAACACACCCTCTGCCGTTGGTGATCGGCAGATATTGCCCATGCAGACAAGTAGCACGCGATAGCTCATTTTGTCTCTCCGTAGGGGTCGTGCCGCGCTGCACCGAATACCTGCTCCTTGAGACGGAACAGTTCGTCGCGGGCGGCCGCCGCTTTTTCGAATTCCAGGTTTCTCGCACACTCCAGCATCGCCTTCTCGAGTCGCTTGATTTCCCTGGCCACTGCTTTCTCATCCATTGCTGCATATGCGACCTGTTGCTGCGCAGCCTTCAATTCTGTCTGAACCGTTCCAGAATCATAAACCCCATCGATGATGTCCTTAATCTTTTTGGACACGCCCCGCGGAATGATTCCGTGCGCCAGATTGAAGGCAATTTGCTTCTCACGCCGCCTGCCTGTTTCGGCTATCGCGTGCTGCATGGACCTTGTAATCGTATCAGCATACAAGATCGCTGTGCCATGGATATGGCGTGCAGCGCGTCCGATTGTCTGAATAAGCGACCGTTCGGAGCGCAGAAACCCCTCTTTGTCTGCATCAAGGATCGCCACCAATGACACCTCTGGAATATCCAATCCCTCTCGCAACAGATTGATGCCCACGAGAACATCAAACTCGCCGAGTCGCAGATCCCGAATGATTTCAACGCGCTCAACAGTGTCGATATCCGAATGAAGATAACGTACCTTGATACCATTGTCCGCAAGAAAATCGGTCAAGTCTTCCGACATGCGCTTGGTCAGGGTCGTGACCAGTACGCGCTCCCCGACGGAAACCCGCTTGCCGATTTCCGCCAGCAGATCGTCCACCTGGGTTGATGCAGGGCGAACGATGACTTCCGGGTCGATCAATCCGGTCGGGCGCGCCACCTGCTCGACAACCCGACCGGCATGCTGCTGCTCGTAGTCAGCGGGGGTTGCCGAAACAAAGATAGTCTGTCGCAGATGCGCCTCAAATTCGTCGAACTGCAACGGCCGATTATCGAGAGCCGACGGAAGTCGAAAACCATAATTGACCAGATTTTCCTTGCGTGAACGGTCGCCTTTGTACATCCCGCCTACCTGCCCGATACTCACATGCGATTCATCAATGAACATCAGTGCATCGGCAGGCAGATAATCAATCAGCGTCGGTGGCGACTCCCCGGCCTTCCTCCCGGAAAAGTGTCTGGAATAATTTTCGATACCCTTGCAGAAACCAATTTGATCCAGCATTTCCAGATCGAAGCGGGTACGCTGCTCAATCCGCTGGGCTTCGACCAGCTGATTATTGTGAGTAAAGAATTCAATTCGCTCGCTTAACTCTGCCTTGATTGCCTCAATGGCACGTAACACCGTAGCGCGAGGCGTCACATAGTGGGACGCCGGAAAAACGGTAAACCGCAATGCTTTGTGCAACAGATGGCCAGTGAGTGGATCGAAGAACTGTAATGCCTCAACTTCATCATCAAATAACGACACCCGAATTGCATGTTCGGCATGTTCTGCCGGAAATATATCAATGATGTCGCCGCGCACCCGGAAGGTGCCGCGATGAAAATCCATCTCGTTGCGCTCGTACTGCATATCACTCAGGCGCTTGATAATGCTGCGCTGATCCAGCTTGTCTCCGACACGCATGGTCAGGATCATGTTGTGATATTCGTCACGATCGCCGATGCCGTAGATGCAGGAAACCGTTGCGACAATCACCACATCACGGCGCTCGATCAGGCTTTTTGTGGCCGATAGGCGCATCTGTTCGATGTGTTCGTTGATCGCACTATCCTTTTCGATAAAAAGATCGCGCGAGGGCACATATGCTTCGGGCTGGTAGTAATCATAGTAGGAAACAAAATACTCAACGGCGTTCTCGGGAAAGAACTCCTTGAATTCCGAATAGAGCTGCGCCGCCAGTGTCTTGTTTGGCGCCAGCACCAATGCCGGCCGGCCGGTACGCGCAATAACATTGGCCATCGTATATGTCTTGCCCGAGCCGGTGACACCAAGCAATGTCTGAAAGGACAAGCCATCCTTCAGACCTTCGACCAGCTCCTGAATCGCGACAGGTTGATCGCCAGCCGGTGGAAATGGCTGATGCAAACGAAACGGGCTGCCATCAAAGCACACTACCGGAATGATTTTGTTGGTTTCGCTCATGCTAGAATTCTTCGGTTTTTCGTCGCGGGGCAAATTGGCTGCGCGAACACTATTTGTATTATTCCACGGAGTTCCTATGTCATCTTCGATCTTCGCAGCGGTAGAAATGGCCCCGCGCGATCCTATCCTCGGTCTGAACGAAGCTTTCAATGCCGATGCACGCTCCACCAAGGTCAACCTCGGGGTTGGCGTCTATTTCGACGACAACGGCAAGATACCCCTGCTGGCTGCCGTCAAGGCTGCAGAAGATGCTCGCGTCAAGGCTGCCCTGCCACGCGGCTACCAACCGATCGAAGGCTCACCCGCCTACAACCAGGCTGTGCAAAATCTGCTGCTCGGCAAGGAGTCTCCGCTTATTGCAGGGGGCCAGGTCATTACTGCCCAAGCGCTCGGTGGCACTGGCGCCTTGAAAATCGGTGCCGACTATCTGAAGCGCCTGAACCCGGATGCCAAGGTCTATATCAGTGACCCATCCTGGGAAAATCATCGTGCCCTGTTCGAATCAGCAGGTTTCGTGGTCGAAAGTTACCCCTACTATGATGCCGCAACACGTGGTGTCAATTTCGACGGCATGAAGGCATGCCTGAACGGGCTGCCAGCAGGTTCCATCATTCTTCTGCACGCCTGTTGCCACAACCCAACGGGTGCAGATCTGTCCGACGCACAATGGGGCGAGATCGTAGCAATCTGCCAGAATCGTGGCCTGGTTCCTTTCCTTGACATGGCTTACCAAGGCTTTGCTGATGGTATCGACGCTGACGCGGTTGCCGTCCGCGCCTTCTCTGTATCAGGCCTGCAATTTTTTGCTTCCAGCTCGTTTTCCAAAAACTTTTCGCTGTATGGCGAGCGCGTTGGTGCGCTCTCCATCATTACCGCCGGCAAGGATGAATCGGCTCGGGTCATGTCGCAGTTAAAGCGCGTTATTCGCACCAACTACTCCAATCCGCCTACACACGGCGGTGCTTTGGTTGCTGGTGTGCTGGCTTCACCGGAACTGCGCCAGATGTGGGAAACCGAACTCGCCGGCATGCGTGACCGCATCCGCGCCATGCGCACTGGCTTGGTTGATGCCATCAAGGCACAAGGCGTAGCCCAGGACTTTTCCTTCGTTGCGCAACAGCGCGGCATGTTCTCCTATACCGGCTTGACCTCCGCCCAGGTTGATCGTATGCGTGAGGAATTCGGAATCTATGCCGTTTCGACCGGTCGCATCTGTCTGGCCGCACTGAATACCAAGAACCTTGACTACGTGGCAAAGGCCATTGCGTCGGTTACAAAAGCCTAGTCATTAGATCGACAATGATCAGCCTAGGGCGGAACTTCGGTTCCGCCTTTTTTATTTGCGAATCGCGGCGCTCAGATCAGGCAATCTGCCGAAGATTCGGACAGGCGCATACTGACTTGACACGGAAGTCTGCAGGGAAACGGTCATGTTGCCTTCAACCAGTCCATCACGCCCGGAAACGAATTGACCCACGGCCGTCACCATTCCTGCATCCATATGTACATCACGAACAACCACCTGTTTGGGCGTGATGCTTACAACCGAGCGCAGTCGGTCGAATTTCGTAGCACCTGCACGCACGGCTGAATTGCCATTTCGCCGAGCGGCTTCGCCCAAGTCGACACCATGAATCACTCCACGAGTAATCTCGGTATTCAGCACGGCCTCAACATTGCCCAACAAGGTATTCCAGTCGCCACCGATTGAGCGCAGCCTGATCGTTCCGCTCATATCACCTTCGATCTTCAATGATGGCGCGAACGCACTACTGACCTTGCGGCTATCGAGTCGACTCAATATTCCATCGCCAGCCATCGATAAACCATTGCTCCACTCGAGCGACCAGTTCCCCCGCAGAATGCCGCCGAGAAACGTGGTGTCGATGTTCTGAATCAGCAATTTGTCTTTCTGCAAACTTCCCTTGGCTTGCAAGGATGCAAATGAAATCGGGGTACCTGCAGGCTGCCATGCCCTACCTTCAATATTTAGCGCAACTCCGTCGCTCCCCGGCAGTACATCAATCAGCAAGGTACGATCAACTGTTTCAAACGAAGCCTTTTCAATCGAACCGTCCGCACGAAAAACCAGCTCGCCGTAGAGGTCTGCCATCGCAACGTCCTCTCCTAGCCTTACACGGGATTGTTCAACGATGATTTTTCGAATTAGCACACCAGCATCATTCGTCACCTCACCTGTAAACATGGGTAATGCTATGAGGCGATTTGCCAGAATATCGGCGCCGAGCACATTTGCCTGGGATATTTCATACGGCCCTTTGCCCAGCAAGGAAATGGGAGAGGCGATCCGAATCTCCCCAATGGTGCTATCCGATAACTCTCCGATATGAACCCCTGACAATTTAAGACGTGGGCTTGGAAATAAAACCATACCGACGTGGTCAATTTTCACTGGAGTCTTGAGCAAGCGTGTTGCAGATGACTCAATCGCAGGCTTGAACTGCTCATACGGGTAAAAGAACACCGTACATACAAGGGCAGTCAACAGACCGATAGAAAACCAAGTCAACATGTTCCCACGAGTTATCCGCGGCTTGTGTCGGCGATTGTCGGTATCTGGTTTTTTATCCGCCAAAATACTATTCGGTTGAAATACTTCACTTTCGCTAGCAGAAGATGCATGAAGCGCCGGCTTGCCAAATGAAGAAAAATTACGTCCGACGCCATCGCCTTTGGTTGACTCGTTTGCAAGGGATTTCGGTCCAAATGTTGAAAACTGTGACATAACGGAATGATCTGACTGTTCAGAACTCCCTGCCGCGGCCTTCTTGCTCTCCTCCCAAACCGATACAGCCTCTACTGTGGGCGCGATAAATCCCCCCTCTTCAAGCTCTCGCAAAGCAGATTCAACCAGACGCGGATTTCCGATTTTTGAGGTTAATTCCTCAATGCTCATTTTTCCGTCGACCTGAACCAATACCATGCGCAAATTGCGCTGCACGACGCGCGTACTTTGACGTACCGCCTCATCACCAATCGGTGTTTTTGCAAAAACTAATTTAGGATCCATAAACCAATATTTTTCTTCTTGAAAACCACTAGACGCTTGACCAGAGGGGATTCTACTCCTATAATATTGCCTCTGTTCCTCGATAGCTCAGTTGGTAGAGCGCCGGACTGTTAATCCGTAGGTCCCTGGTTCGAGCCCAGGTCGGGGAGCCAGAAATCATCAAAAAGCCCAGCCCAATTGGCCGGGCTTTTTGCTTTTTCAGTGATGAATAAAGCATTCAAAACCGTCCATTTGGATGTCCACGTATTCCAATATCCGATAATGATAGCATCATCGGATGCAGCGTACTCCAGGGCCGATCCTGCTGCTAAGGCACGACGCATTCGTAAGCATTTTCCCCTGTCCGTGAAATAATTCGCTGACGCGCATCGCGGCTTCCAATAGCTTAGCGATACATTATGGAAAAAAGAGGTAGCGCGATGTCCTATTTCACGCAGGACAACCTCAGCGCCCTAGAGGCGACTGCGACGACGGCTGCGGCTTATCTGGATGCTTGCGATTCCGGTGCGTTATTTGTCCGCCTGGATCCAGCCTACTACTGCGCCTGTGGACGACTATTGTTCAAGATATTGACCCTCGTTGACGCAAACAGGAATTTCCCCTCTCTTTTGGAGCAATCTGCAGCAGTACGTGAAGTTGCCGAAACCATCCGGATTGGGCGGCGCATCGAACTCAATTCAAGGGTGTTTTATCCAGAACTTGCTGTGCTCCTGAATCGCGTCACCGCCATTTGATCGTGATTTCTTCAATACCGCACAGATCTCAGACTCTGATTTGAGTCGTACGCAAGCACCTTGCGTGGCAATTGATTATTGACGCCAAGAAACTTTTCCATTTTTGATCTCTCTACTTGTTCAGTAATGTTCAGACATCGATAATCGGCGTCCAGACAGTCGCCCCCTCTTGTCAGTCGCCATTGAATCTCAGCCATGCAAAATGAAACCCTTAGGCCAGAACTGACGCCAGTTGGTCTTGCTGATTTCACACCAACTATCCCATCCGGCCGGTTGAATCATGCTGACGGCACGCTTCTCGATAAGTACGGTCGGCGCATTACCTACGTTCGCCTTTCCATTACCGACCGCTGTGATTTTCGCTGTACTTATTGCATGGCGGAGGAAATGACCTTTCTTCCCCGTAGCGAAGTGATGAGCCTGGAAGAATGTTTGCGCATTGCCGAAGTTTTCGTCAGTCTTGGCGTCACCAAGCTCCGCGTGACCGGTGGAGAGCCTCTGGTTCGCAAAGATGCGATGTGGCTCATTGAACGATTGGGCGCCCTCTCCGGCCTTGATACGCTGGTTTTAACCACCAATGGTTCCCAGCTTGACCGGTTTGCTGCGCCCTTGAAGGCTGCAGGCGTCAAGCGTATCAATATCAGCCTGGACACACTGAAGCCAGAGCGCTTCAGGAAAATCACCCGAATTGGCGACCTGGCCAAGGTGCTTGTTGGCATCGCGGCAGTTCGCAACGTCGGCTTTCAGCGAACCAAACTGAACACGGTCATGATGCGTGGCATCAACGATGATGAATTTATCGAACTGGTGCGTTTTGCAATTGCCCATGAGCTTGATATTTCCTTCATCGAGGAAATGCCGCTAGGCGAAATTCAGGGGCGCAACAACACCTATATCTCGTCGGAAGATACGCGCCAGATTCTGTCCCGGCAATTCGAACTGATTCCATCCGCAGAAAACTCGGGGGGACCGGCACGTTACTGGCGAACACCAGGCAGCGAATCGCGGATTGGATTCATTTCCCCGCATAGCCACAATTTTTGCGATGCCTGCAACCGGGTACGAATCACGGCCAAAGGCGAGCTTTATCCATGTCTCGGACAAAACGATGCGTCCAATTTGCTGCCAAATCTTCGCGCCAGCGACGACAACGCCGGACTTCGGCAAGCGATTATCGACAGCATGGGCATCAAGCCGTTCGGCCACGACTTCACACAGCAGATGGATGCTCCCCAAGTCGTTCGTTTCATGTCGATGACTGGTGGATAAAAGAAAGCCGCTTGCTTTAGCCTGCCAAAAATTGCGCTTCCTGGTCGCATATCAGTTTTTAATTTGTCACATAATTTCCGGTTGACCGCAGTAATCGGAAACAGGCCGAGCAATGGCTATTTGAGCGGCCAACAAGGTCGCCACCAGCACCATACGATCCCCTAAAGTAACAAAGGCGACCCAAGAGGTCGCCTTTGTACTTATTCACGCCAGCACATGAGAAAGCTGGCGGCAATTTTTACGCCATATTACAGACCGCGAACCGCACGCTTGCGCTCGATTTCAGTCAGGTAACGCTTGCGCAGACGAATCGACTTTGGCGTCAGTTCGACCAGTTCGTCTTCTTCAATGAACTCGACGGCAGCTTCCAGGCTCAACTGGACAGCCGGCACGAGGCGAACGGCCTCGTCGGTACCGGAGGCACGGACATTGGTCAGCTGCTTGCCCTTGATCGGATTGACCACGAGGTCATTTTCACGGCTGTGAATACCAATGATCATGCCTTCGTACAGCTTGTCGCCCGGCACGACGAACATGCGGCCGCGATCCTGCAGCTTCCACAGTGCGTAGGCAACGGCTTCACCGTTATCCTGGGAGATCAGCACGCCGTTGCGACGTTCGGCCACGCTGCCATCCTTGACCGGCGCGTATTCGTCGAAAACGTGGCTCATCAGGCCGTTACCGCGGGTCAAGTTCATGAACTCGCCCTGGAAGCCGATCAGACCACGCGCCGGAATACGGTATTCGATACGGACGCGACCGCGGCCGTCCGGCACCATGTCCGTCAGGTCGCCCTTGCGTTGGCCAAGGCTTTCCATGACGCCACCCTGGGTATCTTCTTCGACGTCAACCGTCAGCAACTCATATGGCTCGCACTCGACGCCGTTGATGGTCTTCTTGACGACGCGCGGACGGCCAACAGCCAGTTCATAGCCTTCGCGGCGCATGTTTTCGAGCAGGATGCCGAGGTGCAGTTCGCCACGACCGGAAACGTCGAACACGTCACCGTTACCGGTGTCATGAACGCGCAGGGCCATATTGGTCAGCAGTTCCTTGTGCAGACGATCGCGAATCTGGCGACTGGTCACGAACTTGCCTTCAGTACCGGCCAGCGGGCTGGTGTTGACCATGAACTGCATGGACAGCGTCGGTTCGTCGATCTTCAGCAGCGGCAGTGATTCGGGCTGTTCCGGATCGGTCACGGTACAGCCCAGCACGAGGTCTTCAATACCGGTGATCTGGACGATGTCGCCAGCGTGGCCTTCTTCCAGCTCGATCTTGTTCAGGCCCTTGTAGCCAAACACCTGGCCAATCTTGGCCTTGATCGGGGTGCGCTCGTGTTCGGCGGCTTCTTCTTCGGTACCGAACATGACCAGCACGTTCTGACCGGTCTTGACCTTGCCGCGATTGATCTTGCCGACACCGATACGGCCCACGTAGGACGAGTAATCAAGGGCGGTAATCTGCAGCTGCAGCGGCGCTTCGATGTCCGTATCCGGCGCCGGCACGTGGCGAAGAATCGTGTCAAACAGCGGAATCATGTTTTCGCGCGGCTGATCCAGTTCCATGGCGGCCCAGCCATTGAGTCCGGATGCATACATTCCGATCTAATCCAGTTGCTCGTCGCTGGCACCCAGCTTGTCGAACAGATCAAACGTCAGATTGACAGCCTGATCAGGATCGGCGCCATCGCGGTCAACCTTGTTGACCAGAACGATCGGGCGCAGGCCAAGGGCCAGCGCCTTCTTGGTGACGAAACGGGTTTGTGGCATCGGGCCTTCAGCGGCATCGACCAGCAGGACCACGCCATCCACCATCCCCAGCACGCGCTCGACCTCACCACCGAAGTCCGCGTGTCCCGGCGTATCAACGATGTTGATATGAACGCCTTCGTACTCGACCGCCGTATTCTTGGACAGAATCGTGATGCCACGCTCTTTTTCCAGGTCATTGGAGTCCATGACGCACTCGACCAGTTGCTGGTGAGCGGCGAAAGTGCCGGACTGGCGGAGCAGCTGGTCAACCAGGGTGGTTTTACCGTGGTCAACGTGAGCGATGATGGCGATGTTGCGAATCGGACGAGCGGACATGGGAAGGCCTGAAAAATCAAAGGCGTGATTCTATCACTGATGGTGCGCCGCAACATCACCGCACGAGCACTTATCCTTCTTTATTTCGCATGAAATCAGCAGTATGGAAGAAATTATCCAGTAATTTCTTGCTCAAGGATTTTTCAATGCCGACATCCTCCATGGCGAGAACCATGCAGGCGACCCACTGATCCCGTTCGGCGATACCGATTTCAAACGGCATGTGCCGTCCGCGCAAACGTGGATGGCCAAACTTCTCAACAAACAAATCCGGCCCCCCCATCCAGCCGGACAGGAACATGTAAAGCTTGTCGCGGGAACCCGCCAGACTGGCCGGATGCATGGCGCGAATGCCCTGGAATTGGGGCACGGTGTCCATCAATTCGTAAAAGCGGTCGCAGAGTTTGCCAACGACGGCATCCCCGCCGATTTTTTGGTAGGTGGTGGTGGTGTTTTCCATACGTGCTTCCGACACTTCGATTTAAGGTTTGCGTCCCGATGGGCGACTGCGCTGTGGCGTCGCCGGCTTGCCCGGTCGAGACAACGGCTGCCCGGGCTGGCGGACAGGGCGTTGCCCGGCGCGTGGTGTAGCACCTGATTTTTGGCTTTGGGCGGTTTTTTCCGGTTGACCGTAGGACTTGCCGGGAACACCGGCCGGTTGCCAGGCGGGGATCAACTGCTTCTTGCCATTGCCGATCAAGTCTGAACGCCCCATTTCTTTCAGCGCTTCACGCAGCATCGGCCAGTTAACCGGGTCGTGGTAACGCAGGAAAGCCTTGTGCAACTTGCGCTGACGACCGTTCCGAACCGTGCCGACAATCTCGCTGCTACGCGTCACCTTGCGTAACGGATTACGTTCGCTGTGATACATCGTCGTCGCCATCGCCATCGGCGTCGGGATGAAATTCTGGACCTGATCGAGGCGGAAATTATTCTTTTTCAGCCAAAGTGCAAGGTTCAGCATGTCTTCGTCTTCAGTGCCCGGATGTGCCGCAATGAAATACGGGATCAGGTACTGTTCCTTGCCCGCCTCACGGGAGAATCGGTCGAATAACTGCTTGAAGCGGTCGTAGGAACCGATGCCCGGCTTCATCATCTTGGACAGCGGCCGTTCTTCGGTGTGTTCCGGGGCAATCTTGAGGTAACCCCCGACGTGGTGCGTCACCAGCTCCTTGATGTATTCCGGCGAGCGAACAGCAAGGTCGTAGCGCAACCCGGAACCGATCAGCACCTTTTTGACGCCCTTGAGTTCCCGTGCCTTGCGATACAGCGAAATCAGCTTGCTGTGATCGGTGTTCAGGTTCTCGCAGATGCCCGGATAGACACAGGACAATCGGCGACAGGCGGACTCAATCTTCTCGTCCTTGCACTTCAGGTGGAACATGTTGGCGGTGGGCCCGCCGAGGTCCGAGACTACGCCGGTGAAGCCTGGCGTCTTGTCGCGCATGTCCTCGATTTCGCGGATCACCGAATCTTCGGAGCGACTCTGGATGATGCGGCCTTCGTGCTCGGTAATTGAGCAGAAGGTACAGCCACCAAAGCAGCCGCGCATGATATTGACCGAGAAACGGATCATTTCCCAAGCCGGAATCTTAGCGTCGCCGTAGGATGGGTGTGGCCGGCGGGCATACGGCAATTCGTACACCGCATCGAGTTCTTCGGTGGTCAGTGGAATCGGCGGCGGATTCAGCCAGACATCGCGTTCGCCATGCGCCTGAACCAGCGCCCGCGCGTTGCCGGGGTTGGATTCAAGGTGGAAGGTACGCGAGGCGTGGGCGTAAAGCACCGGGTCGTCCTTGACCTGCTCATAAGATGGTAGCCGGACAACCGTGTGGGCGCGACGGTCACGAAGTCCTGCCAACCGTTCCTGACGGGAGACAATGCGTACCGTGTGTTCGCCCGGTGGGGGCGTTGGCGTCGCCGCGGTCGATGACGTGCCGGTATCCATGGCATACGGATCGGCATGCTTGACCAATGGGCCCGGTGTATCGACCGAGGTCGAATCCATCGCATCCCAATCATCCGAAGGCAGCCAACCGGTCGGCACCATGAAGGCGGTGCCGCGCAAATTGCGGATCTCGGTGACCTTCTCGCCCTTGGCAATCCGATGGGCAAATTCGACGATGGCGCGCTCGGCATTGCCGAAGAACAGCATGTCGGCCTTGGAGTCTGGCAACACCGATCGACGAACCTTGTCCGACCAGTAATCAAAATGCGCAATGCGGCGCAGACTGGCTTCAATCGAGCCGACAATCACGACGCTGCCCGGGTAGGCTTCGCGGCAACGCTGGGCATAGACCGTCACGGCCCGGTCCGGCCGCTTGTTCGGCTCCCCATTGGCCGTATATGCATCGTCGGAGCGGATCTTGCGGTCTGCCGTGTAGCGATTGACCATGGAGTCCATGTTGCCGGCGGTGACACCAAAGAAAAGATTCGGTTTTCCCAGTTTTTTGAAGTCGACCGCAGAATTCCAGTCCGGCTGACAAAGAATGCCGACGCGGAAGCCCTGTGCTTCGAGCAGACGACCAATCAGGGCCATGCCAAAACTGGGATGGTCGATATAGGCGTCGCCTGTCACCAGAATGATGTCACACGAATCCCAGCCCAGCGCATCCATGTCGGCGCGAGACATGGGCAGGAAAGGAGCGGGACCAAAACGGTGCGCCCAGAATTTGCGATGACCGAAAAGCGGCTGCGTGACTTGCTGATTTGAATCCATGCAATATTTTACCCGAGTGCGCCGGGGGCCATGGCATACTTGGTTCTTACCCAAATACCCAAATCCCTTGCGCGATGATGAATCTTCCCACCCGCGAACAGGCCGGTGTACTAATTGTTTCCGTCAGCGGTCGTATTGACCACACGACAAGCGAAGCGTTCACCAAAGCACTCGATCCGCTACTGGATCGTTGCGCCCAGGGACACCCCCCCATCCTGCTTGATTTTTCCGGTGTCGATTACATCAGTAGCGCCGGCCTTCGTGTCTTGATGATGGCATCCCGTCGCTCAAAGGCACAAAAAGGCACGTTTGCCATCGCAGCGATGCAACCCATGGTTCAGGAAGTCTTTGCAATCAGCCGCTTTAACCTGATCGTCCCCTGCTACGCCAGCGTCGAATCTGCCAGCAAAGTTCTCGGATCATGAAGCAAGTCGTTTTTTGGGGAACTCGCGGTTCGCTGCCAGTTTCCTTGTCTCACCGTGACATACGCGAAAAAATCATTGCGGCTTTGACTGCAGCAAACGGAAAAACGTTCAAAAATCGGGAAGCACTGGACCAGTTTGTCGACAATCTGCCGTTTTCGGTCACTGGCACCTTTGGCGGAAACTCGGCGTGTGTAGAGATTGTTGCAGACCACACGGCGCATTTCATCTGCGACATGGGCAGTGGCGCCCGTCCGCTCGGACAAGCCAAAATCGCCCGCTATGGCGTCCCCAATCCGCAGACTTACCATATTTTCATCTCCCATCTGCACTGGGACCACCTGATGGGTTTCCCGTATTTTGCCCCCATGTACATTCCGGGCAATTGCATCGTCGTCCATGGTTGCCATCAAGCACTGGAACAGGCCATTCGCCAACAGATGCAGGCACCCAACTTTCCGGTTGATTATTCGCAAGCGGGCGCCATGATCGAATTCGATCTCATGAAACCGGACGAGACCCGTTATATTGCCGGACTGAACGTCACCCCCATACTGCAGAGACATGCAGGTGATTCCTACGGCTTCCGATTCGAGAGTCTGGATCGGACCGTGGTTTATTCAACCGATTCCGAGCACACGCTGGACAACCCGGCCGAACATGAAAAATTCAGCCAATTTTTCAACAAGGCCGATCTGGTCGTGTTCGATGCCATGTACTCGCTGGCCGAAGCCGTTTCTGTCAAGGCGGACTGGGGACACTCCAGCAACGTTGTCGGTGTCGAGCTGTGTCAGACTGCCGGTGTCAAGCGGCTCGCCCTCTTCCACCACGAACCGGTCCATGACGACAGGCAACTGGCTCGCCTCGCCACCGAAACGCGGCGCCTCGAGCAAATCACCCGTGGTGGACATGCCCCGCTTGAAATCATCTCCGCCTACGACGGGCTAACCGTTACCCTGTGAAACGACTGACCGGACTGACCCTCGCCCTGATCCGGGCTGGACGCGGCCGGACATTCCCTGCTCTGTTACTGATCGTCGTCGCCGGCCTGTTATATTTCACTGAACAGACGCCGTTGCTCAGCATTCGCGAAGCTCAGTTTGACCAATATCAGCGAACGATGCCCAGGCTCCGTGAAAGCGAACCGGTCATTGTCGTCGGCATCGATAGCCAAAGTCTCGTCCAATATGGCCAATGGCCCTGGTCCCGCGACCTCATGGCAACGCTGGTCGACCGAATTCAAGCAGGAAAGCCACTCGCCCTCGGTATCGACATCGTTTTCTCGGAACGAGATCGCTATAGCCCAGAACTACTCGCTGCACGGATTCCCGGACTCTCGCCCGACATTCTGGCGGGGCTTCCTGACCCTGACCAATTGCTGGCCACAGCCCTGGCGGGTCCGCCAACCGCGCTCGCGGTAGTTGGCTTGAGCAAACCCCTACCCGGTTCGACTCAGCCGGCACGACCACTGCCTGAAATCATTCAGGATACATCCCTCGGCCGAACCATCCCCCAGTATGCCGGCGCCCTCGCCAGTCGACGGATTCTGGAAATGAGCGCAGCAGGGGAAGGCATGATCAATGCCAGCCCGAGCGTGTTGCAATCAAACAGCGAACACGGGGTGTTACGGCAAGTCCCGACTCTTGCGTTCGTCAACCAGTTGCCGTTTCTGTCACTGCCGCTCGAAATGGTTCGGCTGGCACTGGGCGACGGCGGCCAGGTAGTACCGGAAAGCGGTCCGCAGGGCATGACAGCGATTCGCATTGGCGACTATCGACTGCCGACGCAAGCCAACGGTGAATTGCTGCTGCATTTCGGCCGGGCATCCTCGAACTATTATCTTTCTGCGGCCGATGTACTGGCCGGTGTGCACCCGCCCGAACTCTTCGCGTCCCGCTTCGTCATTATCGGATTCAACAGCACGGGGCTTCAGGACCGGATCGTCGCCCCCCTCGGAGAAAGTCTGCCCGGCATCGATATCCATGCTCAGGTTATCGAAAGCCTGCTCAGTGGCCATGCCCTGCAACGCCCATACTGGATGCCATACGTCGAGATGGCCACGCTACTGCTTGGCGGCCTGTTCCTGATTACCCGGACTCCCATACTCCGGCCACGCTATGCTGTCTTCAGCTTCGTGGTCATGGGCCTGCTCATCGTGGCCGGCGGCTACCTCGCCTTTTATGTCGGCGAGTGGCTGTTTGACGGCAGTACGCAAGTGCTGCTGTTGAGTCCGGTATTTATTTCGTTGCTGGGCAATACGCTCGTGGCTGCCGATTCCCGGCGCAGACAAGCAGAATTGCAGTTGCAGAACACCCGTGAGGAGACAGCCCGCGTGACCGGAGAACTGGATGCAGCGCGGCGCATCCAGATGGGGTTGTTGCCTGATCCAGAGGAGATTTTTGCAGGTGAAACGCGTTTTGCGATTGCGGCTTTGCTTGAACCGGCCCTCGCTGTTGGGGGAGACTACTACGACTGCTTCATGCTTGACGAACAGCGCCTATGTCTCGCGATCGGCGATGTGTCCGGCAAGGGGGTGCCCGCCAGTCTGTTCATGGCCATTTCAAAAACATTGACCGGAACACTGACACGGCGACAGTCTGATCTCGGCCAGGCAGTTCGCGAGCTCGAAAATGAATTGAACCGGCACAATTCCGAATACCTTTTCGTGACCGCATTCATTGCCATACTTGACGTGAATTCGGGTTGCCTGGACTATGTTTGCGCTGGCCACGACGCACCACTCGTTCTGAGAGAAGGTTCGCTATCGCGCATTGACACCGCGCGATCGGGCCCGCCACTCTGCGCAGCCGATGACTATGCTTACATGGCAGATCGGGTGCAACTGGTCCCCGGCGACCGGATTTGTCTGTTTACCGACGGCTTTACAGAAGCTTGGGATGGATCCGCCATGTTTGGCCTGAACGGATTGCAGTTAGCGTTCCAGTCAAGCGGGACCGCCGGGATAAAAACAGCTGCCTGCGCGCTACGCGATGCCGTCCGCCGCTTTGAGTCAGGTCATCCGCCTTCGGATGACCTGACTGTGCTATTGCTGGAATGGAACGGCCCGACAGTTAACGAACGTTGATTTCAACACGCCGATTTTTCGGCTCATCCACCTCGTCATCAGTGGCGACCAACGGTTCGCGTTCGCCACGACCAACAACCTCCAGTTTGTTCGCCGGCACACCCGATTCGATCAACAAATCACGCAGAGTTTCCGCACGTACCTTGGATAGCCGGTCATTATCTTCAACACTGCCGACGCGATCGGTATGGCCGATCACCATGGCTTCGGAGGCCGGGCGCTGGGCAATTTCCTGGCGAATATTGGCAAGCGCCTGCTGGGATTCCGGTGTCAGAACATTGCCACCAGCCTCAAAATACAGCACATAATTTTTCGGACGGGCCGGCTGCGCGCCGAGCGCCTGAGCGAAACGCGCCTTCACTTCTTCCGGCGAAGATTGATAAGACGTGTTGGCATTCATGCTGCGCTTCACCGCGGCATAGGGCTGACTCAGGACAACTTCACTTGCAGCATCGCGGACCACAACTGCACTCTGGTGTCCATCCACGGACGGCAAGAGAATAACCCGCTCGCTGGCGCAACCGCCAAGTACCAGCAAAATGGCCAACGCAGAGAAAAGGCCTGGCTTATTCATCGCTGCCCCCCGCCACTTCAATCACGAATTCCGTGCCGCGAACACCCAGTACCGAGGTCGGCGTATGAAAGTCGACTGATTCCGGCGTCCGTTTGGCAATCCTCCCCGAAGCCACCGAGAGCGTACCCTTGCGGATGCGAATCGACATGTTTCCATCCTGAGTCGTGTCATTGAAGGCAAATTTATCGATAACGATCAACGAATTGGGTCCAGCCGAAAGCAAGGTATTGTCACGCAGGGTAACGCCGACCGAGGCATCGGGACCGGTGCGAATTCGGTCCGCAACCTCAACCGGGCTACCAACCTCGCCCAACAGCTCTTTGCCATCGCGCTCGATACTGACCTGTCCATTGGCCACCTTGATCATGCCGGCCAGATCAGCGCCATAGGCGGACAAGCTCGATAACGAAACAAGCAGCGCACAAACTGCCATCCAGTGTGCTTTAATCATCACAAAACCTTAGCTGAAACAATGTCTGCTCATTCTACGGATATTTCCGTTCACGCGCGTACCGCCGAGTTGCCCACACTGCTCGAAACCATGGCAGCTCGGGCCGTTGAACTCGGCATTGCCGCTGACGACACTGTCCGTCTGCAATTGATCGCCGAAGAGCTGTTTGCCAATACCATCGCCCACGGCCACAGGGGTGACAGCGACGGCATCGTCACGTTATCCCTGCAACATTGCGATGCCGTATCGACCTTGCACTACGAAGACGATGCACCACCGTTCGACATTTCGAAAATTGGCCAAAAATTCGCGTCGACCGCGGAAATCGGTGGTCTGGGCATCAGCCTGATCCGCGGCATGAGCAAGGCGCTTCGCTATGAACGGCAGGGCCGACTCAATATTACCGAAGTCGATCTTTAGGCACCGTTACGTAAAACCATCAGGGGCGACGTTGTCGTCAACTGGCGCACCGCCAGCCAGCCTGTCATCACTGCCAGCAGTCCTCCCCCAGCCATCGACAGCACCGGCAACAACCAACCAAAGGACAGGTCCAGCTGAAACACCTGCTGCCCAACGACATGCCCAAGCACCATGGCACCGGTAGCTGCCATCAGGCCTGCCACGCTGCCGATGACCGCCAGCTCGACCAACATGGCCTGACGCAATTGTTGGCGTTGCGCCCCCAGTGCGCGCATGACCGCCAGCTCGTAGCGACGCTCGTCAAAACCCGTCAATAACGCCGAGTACAAGACAATGCCACCGGCCAGAAGGCTGAACAAGAACACAAACTGAACAGCACCGGCCACCTGCCCGATCACCGCCTGCAATTGCCGCAGCACTGCCCCGACGTCAATCATGGTCAATCCGGGAAAGTGCCTGACCAATTCTGCGCCAGCATGCTCATTCGATTTCGGGAGATAAAAACTGGTGATGTAGCTGGCCGGGGCATCCTCAATGACCCCGGGTGGCGTCAGCACAAAGAAATTTACTCGCATCGAATCCCACGACAATTTCCGCAAGCTGCTGGTACGAAGCTTCTTGTCGACGCCAGCCACCCTGAAAACCAGTTCATCGCCGAGCTGGATCCCCAGTGTCCTGGCCAACCCCGCTTCGACCGAAGCCAGCCCCTGCCCGACGTCCGCCGGGGTGAACCACTGACCGGCGCTAATCTGGTTGCCCACTGGCAGACTGCCCTGCCACGACAGGTTGAACTCACGCTCGATCAAACGCTGGGCCCGCTCGTCTTCCGGAAAACTGGCCGGGCTGACGTCCTTGCCGGCGATCTTGACGAGTCGGGCACGCACCATCGGCAGCAATTCCGCATCAATGCCGCTGGCTTTAAGTTGCGCCCGCACAGCCTCGCGTTGTTCAGGCTGAATATTGATCACAAAACGGTTGGGGGCATCGGCCGGCACCGATCTCTGCCAGGCATCCAGCAACTCGGCACGAATCACTGTCAGCAACAGCATTGCCATCAGGCCGATTGCCAGCGCGACGATCTGAACGGCACTCGTTGATGCATGCCGCGTCAGGCTGGCCAACCCTTGCCGCCAACCAAAACCGGCACCACCCCGCAAGCTGGCGATGGCGGCTATCACCAGCCGCGCGACCAGCCAGAAACCACCGAGCGCAACCGCAAAGCCGCCGGCAGCCCACGCGCCGAGTCTGACATCCCCGGCCATCCCCACGATCAAAACAGCCAGCAGAATCAGCCCGAGTGCGTAACCACCCAGCAGAAGCGGCTTTGGCGGTCCCAACTCGCGACGCAACACGCGTAGCGTTGGCACGCGAGCCAGTTGTATCAACGGCGGAAAGGCGAAGCCGAAGAGCAAGATGCCGGCAACGCCAACCCCGCTGGCCAGCGGAAACCAACCCGGCGCTGGCAACTGGATCACGAGCAAGGCCGCAAGCCAGTGAATCAACACAAAATGCGCGACGTAGCCAACGCTGCAACCCACTACCGCAGCGAGTCCGGCCAGCCACACGAACAGCCAGGCATGCAGACCGAGCAGTCGGCCATGCGTCATCCCCAGACAGCGCATGACTGCACAGGCGTCGAGATGGCGTTGCATATATCGACGCGCGGCGGTCGCAATTGCGACCGCCGAAAGAACCACTGTCAGGACTGTTGAAAGACCTAAAAAGCGCTCGGCGCGATCCAGGGCACCGCGAATTTCCGGCCTTGCGTTGCGGGCATCTTCCAGTCGCTCGCCGCGGGCCAGACGCTGGGAAAGCCAGCCTTGATACTCAGCCACGGACTTTGTCGAACCAGCTGCCAGCAACGTATAGCGAATTCGCGCCCCGGGCTGGAGCAGACCGGTTGCCGCAATGTCGTCCAGATTCATCATCAAGCGCGGCGCCAGGCTGAAAAAGTTGACGCCACGATCCGGTTCTCGGGTCAGGATGGCGGCGACCGTCAAGGCTTTGATCCCGACCGTGACCGTGCCCCCCGGAACAACCTGCAAGGCAGCCGCCAAGCGTTCATCCAGCCAGACGGTACCCTGCTTCGGCCCGCCTTGGACCGGCCCGCCCGTCTCACCGGCTTGCGGGCTGGTCTCGACCGATCCGCGCAGCGGATAGGTACGACTGACGGCCTTGATATCGGCCAGCTGGGCCTGGACGGGGCCAATCACCATGCTCGGAAAGACCATGGTCTGCGCCAGTTGCAGATGGCGCCGCTCCGCCTCGGCAGCATAGTCATCGGTCAGGGGATGATCGGACACCAGGATGAGGTCGCCCCCCATCATCTGCTGGGCTTCCCGCTCCAGTGCCAGATGGACGCGATCAGCAAAAAAGCCAACGGCGGTAACCGCGGCTACAGCAATGGCGAGTGCAGCAAACAACAATCGGAGCTCGCCGGAACGCAACTCACGACCGAGCACCCGCCAGGCGTGCCCGATCATCACAAACCAGCGGACCAGCGAGCGCGAAACTCGGCAGGTGCTACTGCCTTTCCATGCAAATGCCCTTGCAGTTGCTCACAGCCGAGATTGCTCAGAAATTCTGATTGCTGGGTTGTTTCGACGCCCTCGGCGATGACTTCGAAGCCGAGGCTGCGGGCGAGTTCCATCACGGTCTTGATGATCGCTTCATCACCCGTGTTCTTGCCAATACCTTCAACGAAGGAACGGTCAATTTTCAGCTGTTGAATGGGCAGCATCTTCAGGTAACTCAGCGACGAATAACCCGTACCGAAATCATCGAGCGACAGGCTGATCCCCAGATCACGCAGGCGTTCGAGCAAGTCAAAGGCTTCACCACCCACCGCCATCACCACGGATTCGGTCAACTCGAGCTTCAACCGGGAAGGTTCCATGCCCGTTTCATCGAGAATCTGTTCCAGCACATCAAAAAATTCCGGACGCTCCAGCTGTTTGACCGACAGATTGACAGCCACTTGCGGGAGATCGAAACCGCTCATGCGCCATTGCATCACCTGCCGGCAAGTCTCGCGCAAGACCCAGTTGCCGAGCCCGATGATCAGACCGGAATCCTCGGCCAGCGGAATGAAACGCATGGGCATGACCAGGCCGAGTTCCGGGCTGTTCCAGCGAACCAGCGCCTCGGCGCCGACCAGACGTCCGGATGCTGATTCAACCTGGGGTTGCAGATGGACCGACAGCTCTCCGTTGGCCAGGGCACGGCGCAACAGATTCTCCATCTGAATGCGGTCCTGGGCATCGCGGGTCATTTCCGGCGTGTAGAAATGGAAATTTCCACGTCCCAATGCCTTGGCACGATACATCGCAGTATCAGCGTTGCGCATCAGCGCCAGCACACTGTCGCCATCGCCCGGTGACTGGCTGATACCCACCGACGCGGTCAGGAAGAGTTCATGATCGCCCAGCTTGAACGGGTAATCGAAGGCAGCCAGAATTTCGCGCGCGAGCAATTCCACCTCGTCCTCGCTGCGGACCGCCTCCATCAGGCAAATGAATTCGTCCCCGCCGAGACGGGCCAGCATGTCAATCAGCCGAACATGCTCCGACAAGCGCGACGCGACCGAAACCAGCAACTCGTCGCCCACCCCGTGACCAAGCGAATCATTAACCTGCTTGAACTGGTCGAGATCGATGAACAGCACGGCCAGGCGTTCGTTGCGCCGCGCGGTCTCCTGCAGGCTTTCTTCCAGGCGCTCGATGAAACAGCGGCGGTTGGCCAGGCCGGTCAGCGGATCGTGGTAGGCGAGGTAATTGAGCTTGCTTTGCGCCTGCCGCCGTTCGGAGATCTCGCCTTCAAGCTGATTATTGGTCCGCTTCAATTCGTCAGTACGGGCCGCCACCTGAATCTCGAGTGTATCGCGCGCTGCCTTGATCCGCCCTTCCTGATCCTTGAGGATGCCCTGGGCCCGGCGAACAACCAGAAACTGCATCAGGTAGAGCAACGCAAAGACCACCACCACGCCTGCCGTAACCATCCACAAGCTATGGTTTAACTGGACGACGAAGGGGGTCACGTTTTGGTATATCTCGAAAACCCCCTCGACCGCATTGTCCTTGCCATGAATGGGAACGTAGCTGGCCAGCACGTCGACATCTGACAATGCGCCCTCGAAGCTGTCGATATCATGCCGGTGGGTCAGATTGCTGAAGATCTGTCCACCCATGGCCGATTGAAAGCCGGGGTTGTCCAGCCTGCTCTCACCGATCTGGACGCTGTCGGTCGAAAAAACCGTATTGCCCAGACGGTTGTAAATCTTGACCTTGATGACGGCGGTGTCTCGCATCAAGTCCAGTACGTCGGTGCGCATCTGGCTTGACTCAGTCGGTTGCTTGAGAAAATCCGCATCCCTGCCCATCGACTCGCTCATCAGTAATGCCAGCGAACCGCGCAGTGAATTCTTGAACACCTGGGCCATGGCCACATTGCGGCCTTCGGCCAGATCCTGCATCTGCTGAAGCGAAAGCTTCTGATAAAGCGGTCCTAGCACACCTGCTGCAAGAACGATGAGAATGAAACTGACCGTTGAGAAATAGCGTGAAAGATTAAACATATAAGCCAAAATTGATATTTCGGTAGCTTATTCCATCTCACGGATCCGCGCCACCGCCTCTTCAACCCGCTTGACGGCAATGACCTCCATGCCGGCAATAGGCTGCTTGGGTCGATTGGCCTCCGGAATCAGGGCACGGGTAAATCCGAGCTTGGCGGCCTCTTTCAGGCGCTCCTGCCCACGGGGTGCCGGGCGAATCTCGCCGGCCAGGCCAACCTCGCCAAACACGATGAGCTTGGACGGCAATGGCTTGTTTTTCAGCGACGACGTAATCGACAAAAGCACAGCCAGATCCGCAGCCGGTTCGTTGATCTTGACCCCGCCGACGGCATTGACGAAGACATCCTGATCAAAACAGACAATGCCGGCATGGCGATGCAAGACAGCCAGCAGCATGGCGAGGCGCTGCGGATCCAGACCAACGGTCAATCGTCGCGGATTGCCATGCGAGGTATCGACCAGGGCCTGGATTTCAACCAGCAGCGGCCGCGTGCCCTCCTGGGTCACCATGACGCAGGAGCCAGCTACATCCTGACCATGTTGGGATAAAAAGAGTGCCGACGGGTTATTGACCCCCTTCAAGCCCTTGTCGGTCATCGCGAAGACGCCGAGTTCATTGACCGCACCAAAGCGGTTTTTGACGGCGCGGACCAGGCGGAAGCTTGAATGGGTGTCGCCCTCGAAATACAGCACGGTATCGACGATGTGTTCGAGCACGCGCGGCCCGGCGAGTGCGCCCTCCTTGGTCACGTGACCGACGAGAATGACCGTGATGCCGGCTTGCTTGGCCAGCCGGGTCAATTGCGCCGCACATTCGCGCACCTGCGCGACGGACCCCGGCGCACTGGACAACTGATCGGACCATAGCGTCTGGATCGAATCGATGACTGCCACCACCGGCTTTTCCGCCTGCAGCGTCGCGAGAATGCGCTCCAGATTGATTTCAGCCATCAGTTGCAGCCGGCGGGTGTCAAGACCGAGACGACGGGCACGCAGGGCCACCTGTTCGCCGGACTCCTCGCCACTGACGTAAAGCACCTTGCTGTCGACCGACAGATGGGCCAGCGCCTGCAACAGCAAGGTGCTCTTGCCGATACCGGGGTCGCCGCCAATCAGGACGACGGCGCCATTGACCAGCCCGCCCCCGAGTGCCCGGTCAAACTCACCGATGCCGGTGGCGATCCGCTCGACTTCGCGCGCCTCGATCTCGGAAAGGTTCTGCAATTTTGCGGTGGGCGCCAGCGACTCGAAGCGGCTGTTGGTCGGTGCTTTTTCGGCCACCGTTTCAACCAGGGTGTTCCAGTCATTGCACCCTGGGCACTGACCCTGCCATTTCGGGCTGGTCGCGCCGCATTCGGTGCAGCTGTAAATTGTTTTGATTTTTGCCATTATTTCCGGTCGACGGTCGCATCAGCCTTGGTACCTGTACGTCCGGCGGTCTCGCCCACCGTGACCGGAATGCGTGGCGCCAATGCACAGAAGAGTTCGTAAGCGATGGTGCCGGCGGCGGTCGCCACTTCATCGGCCGGCACGTTACCGGCGATGCCCTCGCCCCACAAGGTCACCGGGGCACCGATACCGGCCTCGGGAATATCGGTCAGGTCACAGGCCATCATGTCCATCGACACCCGGCCGACAGTCTTCGTACGTTTGCCCATGACCGCAATCGGTGTGCCACTGGGCGCATGGCGGGGATAGCCGTCGGCATAGCCGCAGGCGACGACACCGATACGCATGGATTTACCGGCGGTAAACGTGCCGCCATAGCCGACACGATCGCCGGGGACGATATCCTGCACGCCGATGATGGCGCTCTCAAGCGTCATGGCGGGCTGCAGCCCCAGCCCGTCGGCCGTCAGCTCGGCAAACGGGCTGGCGCCATAGAGCATGATGCCGGGCCGCACCCAGTCGCCTTGCGTTTGCGGGTGGCGCAGGATGGCCGCTGAATTGGCCAGACTCACCGGGCCGCGCCAATCGCCGGACATTCGGTGGAACGTGTCGAGTTGCTCGGTCACACCGCGTTCGCCGTCAGCGTCCGCAAAATGAGTCATCAACGTAAGGTCAATCTGCGGGAATTGCCTGAGGGCTTCTCGGGCCTTCGGCAAGGTCGCGGCGGTGAAGCCCAGCCGGTTCATGCCGGTATTGAGTTTCAGGTACAACGAAACCGGTACGCCGGGCGGCAGATTGTGCGCGAACATCTCCAGCTGTTCCGGACAATGCACCACGCTGGTCAGCCGATGCTCGACCACCGCCCGTACATCACGTGCGCTGAACACGCCTTCGAGCAGCAGGATGGGCTGCGTGATGCCCGCTTCGCGCAGGGCAACGGCGTTTTCACACTCGAGCATGGCAAATCCGTCGGCCTCGGCGCGCAGTGCGTCGACGGCCCGCCACTGGCCATGGCCGTAAGCATTGGCCTTGACCACCGCCCAGGCTCTGGCCTGCGGTGCTTGCCGTTTGGCCACGCGGTAATTGTGAAGGATCGCGGCCGGCGCAATGCGCGCACGGATGGGACGCGAGGTTTTCATAAAGCGATTTCTTTCAGTTTCTTTTTGGCAAATGCAATAAAGGTCGCCGCCAGACGGGACTGGAAACGATCCTGCGGAAAAACGAAATACAGACTGCGCGTCAAAGGCGGATTGAGCGGGATGGCGATCAATTCGCCCAGCTGAACCTCCTTCTCGACCACGGCACGCGACACGATGGCAAATCCGAGGCCGGTGGACACGACACCTTTCAAGGCTTCCGGGCTACCCAGTTCCATCTGCATCTTCAGGCTTTCCGGCGCGATCTTGTGGCTGCGGAAATAAAAATCGGTAATGTCGCGCGTGCCCGACCCTGGTTCACGGGAAATGAATTCGTATTCTGCCAGCGCTTTGGGCCTGACTGACTTCAGGCCGGCCAACGGATAGTCCGGCGCACAGATGGCCCTCAGTTCATCCTCGCAACAGACTTGGCTGGTCAGCCCGCTCAACTTTGCCGGCGACTCGATCAAGCCAACATCCAGCATATGTTCAGCCACCCGGCTTTCGATGCTTTCCGAATTGGCCACAATCAAGCGCGCCCGAACCTGCGGGTACAGCGCGTTGAACTCGCCCAGCACGCGCGGCAGCATGAACTCGGCGATGGTTGTGCTGGCGCCGACCAGCAACGGACCCCGCATTTCATCGGTCATTTCGGAAAGCCGTGTCTCCATTTCGTCGGAAAGCGCCAGGATGCGCCGTGCGTAGGAGAACACCAGTTCCCCGGCCGGCGACAGCGAAATGCTCCCATGCCGGCGCTCGAACAGCCGCGTACCGTACTGCTCTTCCAGCTGTTTGATCTGGAAAGTCACGGCCGGCTGGGTCATGAACAAGGCATCGGCAGCCCGGGTAAAGCTCAAATGTTTGGCGACGGCATGAAAGACCTGCAATCGCCGGTCAGCCATGATTTTTTCTCCTGGGGGTGTGCGGACAATATTCAATCACATTCCACCGTTCTTCCGGCAGCCAACTTCAATTTTGGGCAAAATTTCCGGTTGACCGTGGGGTTTCCTGCCAGCATTCAGGCAGTCGATATTCATGGACTGTCATCAAGGCTTAACTGGCGCTACCTAGGCTTCAACAATTTGATCAGGGATTGCGCAACGATGCACAACGGCGATGATCGCGCAAGGCTTGCGCCGAATCCTCAGCGTGGTATAAACCTCGCCCAAAGTCATATAAGAGACAAATATTTCGTGCCGTTCGGCTTCTTCATCATCATGGCAGCGCAGTTCTTTTCCGCGCTGGCCGACAATGCCCTGCTGATTGCTGCAATCGCCGCCCTGCGCGAGATGCATGCACCGGCTGAATACGAGCCGCTCCTCAAGACTTTCTTTACGGTTTCCTACGTGGTGCTGGCCGCCTTCGTGGGCGCCTTTGCCGACTCGATGCCCAAGGGCAAGGTCATGCTGATCAGCAACACGATCAAGATCGTCGGTTGCAGCATGATGTTTTTCGGACTTCACCCCCTCGCCGCCTACGCCGTCGTCGGCCTCGGCGCCGCGGCCTACTCGCCGGCGAAGTACGGCATCCTGACCGAATATCTGCCGCACCGCCTGCTCGTCGTCGCCAACGGCTGGATCGAGGGCCTGACCGTCGCTGCCATCATCCTGGGCGTAGTCATCGGCGGCACGCTGATTCGTCCGGAAATTGCCCAGCAGCTTCTTGCTTTCGATTTTCCACTGATTGATACCGGGGTCGACACAATCGGCGAAATGGCCCTGAGCGTCGTCGCGGTACTCTATATTCTGGCAGCGGCCTTCAACCTTTACATTCCCAATACCGGCGTCGATCACAAGGCGCTCAAGAAGAATCCGATCTATCTGATCCACGAATTCAACCATTGCCTGTCGCTGCTCTGGCGCGACCGGCTTGGGCAGATTTCCCTGGCCGTCACGACCTTGTTCTGGGGCGCGGGCGCCACGCTTCAATTCATCGTGATCAAGTGGTCCGAATCGGCGCTTGGTCTGGGTCTGTCCAAGGCGTCGATGCTGCAGGGCGTGGTTGCCGTTGGCGTCGCCATCGGTGCGATTGCCGCCGCCAAATTCATCACACTCCGCAAATCGGTCCGCGTCATCCCACTGGGTATTGCCATGGGCCTGATCGTCCTGGTCATGAATTTCGTGACCAGTGTCTGGGTTGCCGTGCCGCTGCTGATCATCATTGGCGGCCTGTCCGGATTCTTCGTCGTCCCGATGAACGCCCTGCTCCAGCACCGTGGCCACATCCTGATGGGCGCCGGCCATTCGATTGCCGTCCAGAACTTCAATGAAAACATCTCGATTCTGATCATGACCGGGCTGTATTACCTGATGGTCAAGATGGATCTGTCGATCTACTGGGTGGTAACCCTGTTCGGGCTATTCGTCAGCGGACTGATGTACGTCATCCGTCTGCGCCATCTGGCCAACCAGAAAGCTCAGGACGACGTCCAGCATCTGGATGATACCGGGCACCATTAGATCACGCCGTTCATCGTCATCGCGGCCGTGTGGGAAAAGCCCCCCTGTCGTACTTGACTGAATGCGGGTGAGCTGCCGTCGTGCATAACCGATGCTTCAGCTTGGCATTATTCCCGACCTGCCCGCTGTAAATCCGTTTGATCGCGGAACGCATTCTGCCCGTCAAGGCAGCGCATAGTCAGCCTGCCCGTTCCACCAGCACGATGGCCTGCGCCTCGATGGCTTCTTCACGCCCCAGGTAGCCCAGACGTTCGTTGGTCTTGCCCTTGATATTGACGCAATCGGCCGGGATGCCGAGATCGGCTGCAACATTGGCAACCATCGCGGCAGCATGGGGCGCCAGCTTGGGTTGCTGGGCAATCAAGGTCGCGTCGACATTCACCGGCCGCCAGCCTTTTTCCGCCAGCAAGGCCACGGCACCACGCAGCAGGACGCGGCTGTCGGCGCCCTTGTAGCGCGGGTCGGTATCGGGAAAATGCCGGCCGATGTCGCCCAGCGCGACCGCGCCGAGCAGTGCGTCGGTGATCGCGTGCAGCAAGGCGTCGGCATCCGAATGACCGAGCAGGCCGGTGGAATGCGGGATATCGACGCCGCCGAGAATCAGCTTTCGACCCTCGACCAGTTTGTGCACATCGTAGCCCTGCCCGACGCGGAATTTCATTTGCGAGCCCTCAGAATCATCGCGGCCAAGGCGAGATCGGCCGGATAGGTGACTTTCAGATTGGTCGAATCGGCACGAACCAGTTTTGGTTTCAGGCCAAGTGCTTCGATGGCGCCGGCTTCATCGGTTACCGAATTTTCATTTTTGAGCGCTTTTTCCAGTTGACCGTAGCGGAACATCTGCGGCGTCTGCGCCTGCCACAAGCCGTCACGCGGCTCAGTGGCGGCAACGCGTTGCTCGCTATCCGCCCGTTTCAGGGTATCAGCCACCGGCACGGCCAGGATGCCGCCGACCGGATCATCGGCCAGTTCGGCAAACAAACCGTCAAGCATGGCAGCAGACAGGCAGGGACGGGCGGCATCGTGCACCAGAATCCAGTCGTCTTCAGCCGCCACCATGGCGGCCGCCTGCAAGCCGTTGGTCACACTCTCTGCGCGCGTAGCGCCCCCGCAGCGCACGGTTTCGAGTTTCGAACCGAGGGCGCTCCAGTCAAACTGCGGCCACCAGGGGTCATCCGGTGCCAGCACGACCCAGACGCGTTCGATGGCCGGGCAGCCCGTCAAGGCGGCCAATGCATGAAATATCAGGGGGCGACCGAGCAGTTCAAGATACTGTTTGGGCTTCTCGGCACCGAAGCGGGAACCGCTGCCGGCAGCGGGAACGATTGCGTAATGGCGTGGCATGGCTTAATTTTACTGAAGAACCCGGACAAAAGAGGAATCGCATGAGCTTCGTCGTTCCCGAACTGGCTGCGCCTGTCGAGGCTTTTTCGACGGCGCTCGGTATCGGCCTGCTCATTGGCATGGAGCGCGAACGGCGTCCGGACGCCGCCGCGGGGCTGCGCACCTTCGCCTTGGTCGCCATGCTTGGTTGCCTGTTTGCCCTGCTCGGCGAAAAGACCGGTGGCCCCTGGTTATTGGCCACGGGCTTGCTGGTCATTGCCGGCAGCATGATTGCCTCGAATTTTTCTGCTCAGCAGGAAGAGCAATATCGCGGTTTTACCTCGGAGGCGGCCATCGTCATTACCTACGCGCTGGGCGCGGCCGTCTGGTTCGGCTACGCGACGCTGGCGGTCATGCTGGCCATCACGACGACCGTGCTGCTCTATTTCAAGGCGGAACTGCGCCAGTTCAGCGAACGCACCACCCCCAAGGATATCAACTCCATTCTGCAGTTCGCCGTGCTGTCGCTGGTCATTCTGCCCATCCTGCCCAGCGAGGACTTCGGACCGTACAAGGCTATCAATCCACGCCAGATCTGGTACATGGTGGTGCTGATCTCCGGCCTGGCACTGGCTGGCTATCTCGCGCTGCGTATTGTTGGCTCCCGCTACGGTGCAGCGCTGCTCGGCATTTTCGGCGGCCTGGCCTCGTCTACCGCCACCACCATGATGTTTTCCCGACATGCCCGCGAACACGCCGACCTTGTTCGCATGTCGGCCATCGTCATCCTGATCGCCAACGTCATGGTGATGATCCGCATCGGCATCGTCGCCAGCATCGTCGCGCCAACACTCATCCTCCCCATCGTCACCGTTTTTGCCTGCGGGATCGTACCTGGCATCGCCTTGACCGCCTATCGCTGGCGCGCCCTGGCCAGCGCTGGTGCCTTGCCGATGCCGGAAGTCAGCAACCCGACCGAATTGAAGACGGCCATCTCGTTCGGCCTGCTCTACGCCGTCGTGCTGCTGGCCGCTGCCTGGCTGCAGGATATTGCCGGCAATAGCGGTCTGTTCATCGTTGCGGTGGTATCCGGCCTGACGGATGCCGACGCGAGTGTCTTGTCTACCCTGCACCTGTTCAATCTGGACAAGCTGACCGGTGGCGATGCCGTCATCGCCGTCACCCTGGCGCTGGCCGCCAACCTGATCTTCAAGATCGGGCTGGTGCTCAGTATCGGTGGCAGCAAGCTGGCCCGCCACGCCCTGCCCGGCCTGCTCGGCATCGGCGTCGGCATGGCGGCCGGATTGATGTTCATTTGAGGAGTCGATCATGATCAACACACGCCCTCCAGCCGTTGCCGGCATGTTCTACCCTGCAGACGCCGGCGAACTGTCTGCAACCATCGATCAGCTGCTCGCCCAGACACGAAGCAAGACAGACGCCCAACCCAAGGCTCTGATCGTCCCGCACGCCGGCTATGTCTATTCGGGCTCGACGGCAGCGCTCGCCTACGCCACGCTGAAGCCGTGGGCCAAGCTCGTTCGTCGCGTCATCCTGCTCGGGCCGACGCACCGGGTGGCCGTCAACGGCATTGCCCTCCCTGAAGCCGAGGCATTTTCGACACCGCTCGGTACCATCCGTCTCGATGCACCGGGTATTGCCGCCATCGCCGACCTGCCGCAAATCGTTTTCAGCGACCAGGTGCATGCCTTTGAACACTCGATCGAGGTACATCTGCCCTTCCTGCAGCGCGTGCTCGAACAATTCACACTGGTCCCGCTGGCCGTTGGCGAAGCGACGGCCGAGGCCGTGGCCGAGGTGCTTGACACGTTATGGGATGGCCCGGAAACACTGATCGTCGTCAGTTCTGACCTGTCGCATTTCCTGCCCTACGGTACGGCACAGCAGGTCGACCGAAACACCTGTCAGCATATCCTTCAACTCGACGACCACATTCGTCCAGAGCAGGCCTGCGGTGCCTTTCCGATCAATGGCCTGCTGCTCGCAGCCCGTCAACGCGGCCTGACACCCGCGTTGCTCGGCTTGTGCAACTCCGGCGACACGGCGGGCGATCGAAACCGGGTCGTCGGCTATGCCGCCTTCAGTTTCCCGGAGGCTGGCCATGCCTGATGTTGGCGAGACCCTGCTGGCATTGGCCCGCAATGCCATCAACGTCCGGCTGGGACAGCCGATGACCGTTGTTGCAGACCACCCGGCGCTCCACGAAAACGGAGCCACCTTTGTCACACTGACCCAGCATGGCAATCTGCGCGGCTGCATCGGCAGCCTGGAAGCCTGGCGGCCGCTGAACAAGGATGTACAGGAGAATGCCCTTGCCGCAGCCTTTCGTGACCCGCGCTTCAGGCCCTTGAGCGCCGATGAATTGCCCGGCACCCGGGTGGAAGTTTCGTTGCTGACGCCCGCAGAACCCATGTCGTTCACCAGCGAAGCGGACGCTCTTGCCCAGCTCCGGCCAGAAATCGATGGCGTCATTTTCGCCGCGGGAAATCACCGTGCAACCTTTCTCCCGCAGGTCTGGGAACAATTGCCCGATCCCGTCAGTTTCATGGCCCACTTGAAGCAAAAAGCCGGTCTGCCTGCCGATTACTGGGGCAGAGACGTCCGGCTTGAGCGCTATCACGTTCAGAAATGGAAGGAAAATCCATGTTGACCGCCGAATCTCTCCACCCCGCTCGCTGGTGGCACCCCCTGCCCGACGGCCGGGTGCAATGCGACCTATGCCCGCGTGACTGCCAGCTGCACGAAGGCCAGCGCGGCGCCTGCTTTGTCCGCCAGATGGTCAATGGCGCCATGCAATTGACGACCTATGGACGTTCATCCGGCTTCTGCATCGATCCCATCGAGAAAAAGCCGCTCAACCATTTCTATCCCGGTAGCAGCATCCTCTCCTTCGGCACGGCGGGCTGCAATCTGGCCTGCAAGTTCTGCCAGAACTGGGATATTTCAAAGTCGAAAGACATGGACCGGCTGATGGATAGCGCCAGCCCGAAGGATATTGCCCGCGCCGCCAGGGATTACGGCGCAGACGCGGTCGCCTATACCTACAACGACCCGGTCATCTTTGCCGAATACGCCATCGACACCGCGCTGGCCTGCCGCGAAATGGGCATCCGTAACGTGGCGGTTACCGCCGGCTACATCCATCCCGAGCCGGCGCGCGAGTTCTTTGCGGTCATGGATGCGGCCAACGTCGATCTCAAGGCCTTTACCGACAGCTTCTATCACAAGCTCTGTGTCGCCCACCTGCAACCCGTGCTCGATACGCTGGCCTACATTCACCACGAAACCGACTGCTGGCTGGAAATCACGACACTGCTCATCCCCGGCCAGAATGACAGCCCTCAGGAAATCAACGAACTGGCTACCTGGGTTGCCAAGGAACTCGGGCCGGATGTGCCGCTGCATTTTTCAGCCTTCCATCCCGACTGGAAAATGAGCGACATCCCGCCCACGCCACCGGCCACCCTGTCCCAAGCGCGTCGCATCGCACTCGATGCCGGCCTGCACTACGTATTTACCGGCAATGTCCATGACAGCGAAGGCGGCTCAACGTTCTGCCCGAGCTGCCACGCCGCGCTGATCGTTCGCGACTGGTACGATATTCGCCAATACGACCTGACGCCAGAAGGCCATTGTCCACATTGCCAGACCGCCATTGCCGGCCGCTTTGGCCCGATGCTGGGCCGCGAAGGCAAAGCCTTCGGGCCGTTCCGCCAGCCTATTCAGATCGCACGATGAACCGCTATATCGCGCTGCAAACCCCGCATGGTTCGCTGCATGGCCAGCTCGAACGTCCTGACTCGCCGCGCGGCTTGCTCCTGATTGCCCGCGCGCATCACACGGCAAGCGACGCGATCATTGCTGGAAATTTCGCCGAACTAGGCTATGCGACCATCACCATGGAATTGCTTTCCGCCCAGGAAATTCAGTTTGTCGACGCAACGCAGAACGTGCCGCGCCTTACCCAACGACTGATCGACATCCTTGACCTGATCCGCAACGATGGCGACATGGAGCAACTGCCGCTCGCCATTTTCACGACCGGCGATGTTGCCCCGGCGACCATCCGCGCCGCCGCCCAACGTGACGCGCAAGTCATGGCTCTGGCCTGCCATGGTGGGCTCATCGACCGCGCTGGTGTTCAGGCACTCGAGTTGCTGGCCGCGCCTTTGCTCATGCTGTTCGATGCAGACGACAGTCTCGGCCAGACGGCCTACCAGCGCGCGGTGTCGCATCTGCGATGCATCAACACCGTGGAAATAATGGCTATGGGCGACAACCCTACGCCCGCCGTCGCGCGCTGGCTTGAGCAATACCTTCAAGCGTAAGCGCGGGCCAGGCTTACTCCCTACTAACATCATGGTAATTGCCGGCATCGGGTCTAGACTGAAAGTACACACCATAAATGAGGAGACTTCCATGTCGTTCTTTGACTCACCGATCGCCCGATGCGAAGCCGTTCGCGAAATGGTTCTGACGGATGAAACGCAGGCTCAATGTGCCCGTGAACATGATTGTCCGCCAGGCTTCAAATGTCCGCTCTGCGGATACTTTGTCGACAGCAGTGACGCCGGCGAAGATATCGAAAAAGTCGTGCAGGCCAACAGCAAGCAGGCTGCCTAGCCGGCAAGACTCAATGGTCTGAAGCCCTTCCCTTGCGCGCCATGCCGGATGGCGCGCGGGTTAGCCATTCCTCGCCACGATCAGTACCCAGATTGAACAAACGGCGCTCGATATTGATGCGCCTTTCCGTGACGCCGGCGGGTGGCCCGAGATCAACATGACGCCGTTGCGAACTCTGGCGGCGCTCATTGTTCAAGTTCTGTTCCATGATCATTTCCTGTTTTTATCATTGACCGCCAAGGGAACAGCAATCGCCGGCGGTTCAATGTTCTTCGACGTCACATCGCGCTGGAAGGCAGCGAAATGCGTTGCCCATTCGATAAACGAAATATTGCTCATGATGGTTTGTCGCCTTTCATTCGCGCGGCGTTCGTTAATGCCAGCCGGTGGCCGACCGATCGCCAGGCGTCGCTCCCTGCCACCGCGTTTTTCACTAACGATCGACATCGCTCAATCCGAGGCTTCCAGACAAATCAGACGATCGGCATAATACCACGACAGCATACGCCCTCGGCATTTTCAGGAAGGGCCGTCGGGATGGCCAGTTCGCGAGAGTCACCCGCTGTCCATCCATAAAAAAACCGGGTTTCCCCGGTTTTTCATAGATCGCCATTTTTCCCGGTTGACCGTGGAAATGTGCGGCCAGTGCAAGTATCAGCAGGATTTCAAACGCCCAGCCGTCGCCGGGCAATGACACCGATCAAACCAAGCCCGGCAAGCAACATCGCATAGCTTTCCGGTTCAGGCACCAAGGCTGCCTGCGGACCGGCAAGCCCCATGGAAAAAAGGGCTGTGACACCGGCAACCGATCCTTTGCCGGAGGCCAGGTCGTAGAATGCCGTTCCCGCTGGAACGAACTTTCCTGTCTTGTCCTGCGCCCAATAGTTCAGGGTTACCTTATCGTAGGCAAAGCCACCATCGAGTTCAACCGGGCTGCCACTGCTTCCGGAATAATCAAGAAAGGTCAGGAAGACGTTGTCAAACGTCAGGCGAAAATAGGTTTGTGGCGTTTGCCCCGCGACCACAAAATCCACCACCGCGTTCTTGATGGCTTTTCCGCTGACGGCGCTGCTGAACAACCCCGACACGCTGCTGTCCAGCGTCTGAGTCCATGAAAAATCCTTGAAGACGGGCTTGCTTACACCACCGCCGCCGCCAATCGGGGGACGTGCAATGGATACGCCCCAGTCAAACGAAGTGAATTCAATAGCCTTCTCGTGTCCCTTCACCACACTGCTGCCATCAATCCCGTCGAACTTCAGGAAATAATCGGTCGCCGCTGACGCTGACAGGCTGGTGCCAAGCAAAGCAAGGCAGGATACGAGGGGAAGGAGCGTGGTACGCGAAAACGGTGCAATCTTCATGAGACCTCCTGAATTGCAGAATGGAATGCCTGAAATGGAAACAAACGAAACATGACAAACAACCCACTGGCATAGTTTTGTCACAATGTCATCGTAATCCGAATGTACTTTTGTTCAAACAAAAATTTTTCGGAAAAGGCGGAGTATCGAAAAAGCTATAATTCCTGCCCCGCCATGCCGTACCGCGACCTAGTGCCCAACTCAAGCAACCTGCTTCCCCTCCCCGCCCTGCCCAAGCCCGGCGCCCGTCTTGATGTACCGTCGCTGGCCGGCTCATCCGACGCCCTGGCCCTAGCCGAAATAGCCGGCCGCAACCCCGGCAAACTGCTCGCCGTCATCACCGCCAGTGCCGCTGACGCCCAGCGCCTGCTCGACGAGATTCCCTGGTTCGCGCCAAATCTGCGCGTTCGCCAATTGCCGGACTGGGAAACGCTGCCCTACGACCATTTTTCACCGCACCAGGACCTTGTCTCGGAGCGCCTGGCGACCTTGTGGTCAACCCTGCAGGGCCAAGTCGACATCCTGCTCGTGCCAGCCTCGACCGCCGTCAACCGGCTGGCCCCGCCGGAATTCATGGCGGCCTACACCTTCGAGTTCAGGAAGTCACAGAAACTGGATGCCGAGAAATTCCGCAGCCAGGTCACGCTGGCTGGTTACGCCCATGTCACGCAGGTCGTTTCGCCCGGCGAATACTCGATTCGCGGCGGGCTGATCGACCTTTTCCCGATGGGCTCACAACTGCCTTACCGGCTCGATTTGTTCGACGACGAGATCGAGAGCATCAAGACTTTCGACGTCGACACCCAGCGCACGGTTTACCCGGTGCCGGAAGTTCGCCTGCTGCCCGCGCGTGAGTTTCCGATGGACGACAAGGGCCGCACGCATTTCCGCCAGGCCTTCCGCGAGCGCTTCGAAGGCGACCCGGCCAAATCGGGCATTTACAAGGACATTTCCACCGGTATCGCCAGCGCCGGCATCGAGTACTACCTGCCACTATTCTTTGACGAAATGGCCAGCATCTTCGACTATCTGCCGAAGGACGCCATTTTCGCCACCCACGGCGATGCGCCGGGCGCCATTGCCGCCTTCTGGAACGACACCCGCTCGCGCTACAACATGCTGCAGGGCGACAAGGCCCGGCCGCTGCTGCCGCCGGAAGAGTTGTTCCTGACCGACGAAGCCTTCTTCACCGCAGCCAAATCCTACGGTCGACTGGCATTTGAGGCCAAAAACGAAAACGCTTCCGGAAAACTGCCCAATATTGCCGTTGACCGCAGAAGCGACGACCCGATCGGTGCGCTGAAAGCCTACCTCGCCGCCTTCAAAGGCCGCGTGCTGCTGGTCGCCGAAACGGCTGGCCGCCGGGAAACGCTGGCCGCCATGTTCGGCGAACACGGCCTGAAACCGGAAGCCAGCGCTGATCTCGCCGGCTTCCTGAGCGGCGACGCCAAGCTTGCCCTCGGCATCGGCCCGCTGCACGCCGGCTTTGCGCTGGACAAACTGGCTTTCATCACCGAAACCGAGCTGTTCGCCGGCTCACCGCGCCGCACCCGACGCGAGACCCAGAAGAAGGCCACTTTCGACAATTGGCTCAAGGATCTGGCCGAACTCAAGGTCGGTGACCCGGTCGTCCATGAAAGCCACGGCATCGGCCGCTACCTCGGCCTGGTCCGCATGGATCTCGGCCTCGGCGAGCAGGAATTCCTCGAACTGCACTACGCCAACGACGCCAAGCTCTTCGTCCCGGTCGCCCAGCTGCACGTCATCTCCCGTTATTCCGGCGCCGACCCGGAAAGTGCGCCGCTGCACACGCTCGGTTCCGGCCAGTGGGAAAAGGCCAAACGCAAGGCCGCCGAGCAGGCGCACGACACCGCGGCCGAACTGCTCACCCTTTATGCCGCCCGCGCCGCACGTGAAGGTCACGCCTTTGCCTTTGACGAAAACGATTATGAAGCCTTTGCCGACGGTTTCGGCTTCGAAGAAACCAACGATCAGGCCCAGGCCATCGCCGCGGTCATCGAAGACATGCGTTCGGGTAAGCCAATGGATCGCCTGGTCTGTGGCGATGTCGGCTTCGGCAAGACTGAAGTTGCCCTGCGTGCGGCCTTCTGTGCGGTGGCTGGCGGCAAGCAGGTGGCGGTGCTGTGCCCGACCACCCTGCTTTGCGAACAGCACTACCAGACCTTCGCCGACCGCTTCGCGGATTGGCCGGTCAAGATCGCTGAAATCTCGCGTTTCAAGACCGCCAAGGAGTCGTCACAAGCATTGAAAGATCTGGCCGACGGCAAGATCGACATCATCATCGGCACCCACAAACTGATCGGCAAGGACGTCAAGTTCAACCGCCTCGGCCTCGTCGTCATCGATGAGGAACACCGTTTCGGCGTGCGCCAGAAGGAAACCCTGAAGGCGATGCGCGCCGAGGTCGATGTCCTGACCCTGACCGCAACGCCCATCCCGCGTACGCTGGCGATGAGCATGGAAGGCCTGCGCGACTTCTCGGTGATCGCCACCGCGCCGCAGAAGCGCCTGGCCATCAAGACCTTTGTCAGCAACTTCTCCGACGGCATCATCCGTGAAGCCGTGCTGCGCGAACTGAAACGCGGCGGCCAGGTGTATTTCCTGCACAACGAAGTCGACACTATCGACAACATGCAAGAAAAACTGGCGAAACTGGTGCCCGAAGCGCGCATCGTCATCGGCCACGGCCAGATGAACGAGCGCGAACTGGAGCGCGTCATGCGCGATTTCACCGGCCAGCGCGCCAATGTGCTGCTGTGCACGACCATCATCGAAACCGGCATCGACAACCCGCACGCCAACACCATCCTGATCAACCGTTCCGAGAAATTCGGCCTCGCCCAGTTGCACCAGTTGCGCGGCCGCGTTGGCCGTTCGCACCACCAAGCCTACGCCTACCTGCTGGTTCAGGACGAGAAGGCGCTGACCAAGCAGGCCCGCATGCGCCTCGAAGCCATTCAGGCCATGGAAGAACTCGGTTCCGGCTTCTTCCTTGCCATGCACGATCTGGAAATCCGCGGTGCCGGCGAAGTTCTCGGCGACAACCAGTCCGGCGAAATGCAGGAGGTCGGTTTCAACATGTACGCCGACATGCTCAACCGTGCCGTCGCCGCGCTCAAGCAGGGCAAGCACCTGGCCGCCGTCGATCTGACCCAGCCGCTCGGCATCGGCACCGAAATCAACCTGCGCACCCCGGCCCTGTTGCCCGATGGTTACTGCCCGGATGTCCATGAACGCCTGACGCTCTACAAGCGCCTGGCCAATGGCGAAAACGGCGACGATATCGACGCCCTGCAGGAAGAACTGATAGACCGCTTCGGCGAACTCCCCCTGCAAGCGCAATCCCTGCTCGCCACCCACCGCCTACGCCTGCTGGTCAAACCGCTGTGCATTCAGAAGCTGGATGCCACCAATGACCAGATCACGCTGCAGTTCAGCCCGGAGTTCGCCAGGAACCCGCCTATCGAACCGATTAAGATCATTAATTTGATTCAGAAAAACCGCAGCTATAAATTAGCAGGACAGGATAAAATTTCTCTTCTCCGCCACTGCCCGACCCTGAACGACAAAGTCGCCGCAGTAAAAGACATGATTCGCCAGCTGACAAACTAATATGACGACCCAGAACATTGAAAATGTAAACGTGACGGCCTTCGACGCGATGCCGACGCCGGAAGAAATTCACGCCCGGCTGCCCATCTCCGACAAGGCCGCCAGGACTGTCACCCACGGTCGCAACCTGCTGCGCAAGATCCTCGATCGCAAGGACCCTCGCCTGTTTGTCGTTGTCGGACCGTGCTCCATCCACGACCCGGTTGCCGGCCTTGATTACGCCCGCCGCCTGAAAAAGCTGTCCGATGAAGTCGGCGACACGCTGCAGATCATCATGCGCGTCTACTTTGAAAAGCCGCGCACCACGGTCGGCTGGAAGGGCTACATCAACGATCCGTTCATGGATGACAGCTTCCGCATCGACATCGGCATGCAAAAGGCCCGCGAATTTCTGCTGCAAGTCGCAGAAATCGGCCTGCCCACTGGCACCGAAGCGCTCGATCCGAACTCGCCCCAATACTACGGCGACCTCATTACCTGGACCGCCATCGGCGCCCGCACGACCGAATCGCAGACCCACCGCGAAATGTCGTCGGGGCTGTCCACCCCGGTCGGCTTCAAGAACGGCACCAGCGGCGACCTCAGCGTGGCAGTCAACGCCATCCTCTCTGCCTCCAAGCCGCACTCCTTCCTCGGCCTGACCGAGCAGGGGCGCGTCGCCATCGTCCGCACCAAGGGCAATGGCTACGGCCACATCGTGCTGCGCGGTGGCGATGGCCGTCCGAACTACGACACCGTCTCGGTTGCCATGGTCGAGCAAGCGCTGACCAAAGCCAAGCTGCCGCACAACATCGTCGTCGACTGCTCGCACGCCAACAGCTTCAAGAAGCCGGAACTGCAGCCGCTGGTCATGGCCGACATCGTCAATCAGGTCCGCCTCGGCAACAAGTCGCTGGTCGGCGTGATGATCGAATCCAACATCGAAGCTGGCAACCAGTCCATCCCGGCCGACCTGAGCCAGCTCAAATACGGCTGCTCGGTGACCGATGGCTGCGCCGATTGGGATACGACAGAAAAGATGATCCGAGATGCTGCGGTGCACTTGCGCGACGTTTTGCCGGAACGGCTGTCCTAAGCTAAATTCGGGCGCCATGCTGTCCAATGGCTGCCTGAGCGTCGCGGAAACTACGCTGAATCTGACAAGCCTCCGGGCTTGTCAGCCTTTACTACGGTCAACCGGAAATTTTGCCCAAAATCGAAATATTGCATGCTTGATCTGATCAGCACCGCAATTCGGGAACAGTTCCAGAATCAGGTCGTCGCCGGCGGGCTGGTGCTTGGGCTGATGGGCCTGATCCTCGCCTCGCTGCGCAATCTGCCGCTTACCTTGTGGAATTACGCCAAGCGGGCCGTTGTCGTCACCGCGGTGATCGACTCGCGCAACGATCTGTTCAACGCCTACATTGCCTGGCTGAACGAACTGCCCTACGGGCGCAACAGCCGGCTATTCACGGTCATTCAGGGCAACAAGGAAGATCTTGAGGATGAAACGCCCGAAGGTCTGCCCCGCCTGCTCTACAGCCCGGCACCGGGCTTTCACCTATTCTGGTACGGCAAGCGCCCGATGTGGATCGAGCGCGACATCTCGATGAACCTGCAAGTCATCGAGACGGTCAAGATCAGCGCCCTGTTTGCCTCGCGCCGCCTGCTCGAGCAAATGCTCGAAGACGTCATGCGCCGCGCCTACGCGCGCCTGGCTGACCATACGATGATCTATTCGATCGACCGCTGGGGTGAATCGTGGAATCTGGCCGACTCGCGGCCGCGCCGGCACATCAACTCGGTCATTCTCGAAGGCGAGACAGCACAGCAACTGATCAGCGACGTTCAGGAGTTTTTCCAGCGCCGGCAGTGGTACGCTGACCTCGGCATCCCCTGGCGCCGCGGCTACCTGCTCTACGGCCCACCGGGTACCGGCAAGACCAGCTTCGCCTACGCGCTGGCCGGCGAACAACACCTCAAACTGTGCGCCGTATCACTGACCAATCCAAAACTGAACGACCAAAGCATTGCCGATCTGCTGCAAAAAACCCCGCCGCGCTCGCTGATCCTGATCGAAGACATCGACGCTTTCTTCGTCGCCCGCGACAAGCAGGACAACCGCATCGAAGTCAGCTTCAGCGGTCTGCTCAATGCCATTGACGGCGTGGCTGCCCAGGAAGGGCGCATCGTTTTCCTGACCACCAACCATATTGAAAAACTGGACCGGGCGCTGATTCGTCCTGGCCGCATCGACATGACGGTCGAACTCAGCAATGCCACCGGCCAGCAACTGCGCACCATGTTCCTGCGTTTTTACCCCGACGCCGCACAGCTTGCCGACGAGATCACCGCACTATATCCAGACAAAACCCTCAGTCCGGCCCGTATCCAGCAAAGCCTGCTGGAGTCGGATGATGCCGAAGGTGCCGTCAGACTGATCAAGGAATCCATCGTAAAATGAATCTGATCATCCAGGGCGGCGCCCTCCCGACCTTTCTGCTCGAACGTATCGTGACTGCCACTGGCGCCAGCAGCGTCGAACCCCGTCCGCCGCAAGTTGTCCGGCTGAAAGGCACCCGCCGCACACCTGAATTTGATGCGCTGATTCCGCTGATTGAGGCCGAAAAGCTCGACTGGGCTTTTATCGCGTCCGGCAAAAAGCTGTCCGATTTCGGGCTGATCTGCTTCGACATGGATTCAACGCTGATTACCATCGAATGCATCGATGAGCTGGCCGATTTCGCTGGCAAGAAGGCTGAGGTCTCAGCCGTGACCGAAGCCGCCATGCGCGGGGAAATCGATTACCGCGAAAGCTTGCGCCAGCGCCTGGCGCTGCTTGCCGGGCTGGACGCCCGAGTGCTGGCCCGCGTCTTCGGCGAACGCCTGCTGCTCTCGCCCGGCGCCCGAGAACTGCTCGAAGCCTGCCAGAACGCCGGCCTGCGCACCGCCATCCTGTCCGGCGGCTTCACCTATTTCACCGAGCGCCTGCGCATCGAACTCGGCTTCGACTTTGCCACCTCGAACGAACTGGAGATTTCCGGTGGCAAGCTGACCGGCCGGGTTGTCGGCGACATCGTGGACGCCTCCGCCAAGGCCCATCACCTCGCCCGCCTGACCGACGAACTGGGTCTCAGGAAGGAACAGGTCATCGCCTGCGGCGACGGTGCCAATGATTTGATGATGATGGCCCAGGCTGGGTTGTCGGTGGCCTTCCGCGCCAAGCCGGCGACTCGCGCCAAGGCCGATGTGGCCATCAATTTCGGCGGTCTTGATTCGCTGCTCAATCTGTTCGACAACGAATAATCCAGCAGAAATCTAGATTTCCGGACTCCAGACGCTGGGTGGCGCGAGCTTGATATACGCTGCATTGGCCGACAGAAAGACCTCGCCGGTCAGCTCTCGCCACAGCATTGATTTCATCAATCGGTCCTGAACCGGCCCCCTGACTTCGGCGAGGTGCAACCGAATACCCCGCTCGGCAAGATCGTGATTCAGTTCGGCAAAGACATCGGCCGCGGTCGTATCCATCAGGTTCACACCACTCATGACCAGCACAAGATCGTGTGGTGCTGCAATACGCTCCAGTTCCTGGTTCAGGCGCTGCTCAACCGCGCCGAGATTGCCGAAAAACAGCCGCTCATCAATGCGCACGAAAAGCACCCCCGGTAGCGTCTCTACCTCATAACGGGCAACATTACGAAAGTGCTCGCTCCCCGGTACACGCCCGACAACGGCGATATGGGGCGTACTGACGCGAAACAGCAGCGTCGCCATTGACAACACGATACCCATGCCGATCCCCGCCTCCAGTCCGAAAACCAGCACCCCCCCGGACGTAAATAGCAGCGCAAGCGCATCGGCGCGGTCATAGGCCCAGGCCTGGCGCAAGGCGCGAAGGTCAATCATGGACAGCGCCGCCATGGTGATGCTAGCCGCCAATACGGCCAATGGCAGGCGCTCGAACCACTGCGCAGCGCCAGCGACCACGCCGATCATGGCCAGCGCTGAAACCAGACTGGCCAGCGGTGTCTGGGCACCAGCCGCAACGTTGATCGCCGAGCGTGACAGCCCACCGCCGACCGGCATGCCCCCATAAAAGGAGGCCACTACGTTGGCGGCACCCAGGCCAACCAGCTCTGCATTGGCGTCAATCCGTTCACGCCGCTTGATCGCCAATGCCTGCGCCATGGTGATGCTCTGCACCATGCCGATCAGCATCATCACAAAAGCGGGCAGCATCAAGCGGTGTATGGTTTCGAGGCCGGGCATGAAGAAATTGAACCCCGGCAGTCCCGAGACCACCGAGCCGACAACGGCAACGCCATGCCCACGGTCAAGATCGAACCGGATGACGGCCAGCGTCCCCAAAGCCACCACCACCAGCGGCATCAGGCGCACGATAAAGGAGGCCCGTCCGACACCCAGGCCCGCCTTGACCAGCCAGCCCGCCAAAGCCACTCGAACGGTGGCAAGAACGCACAATGCCAGTACGCCGATCAACAGAGTAGGCAAATGCACCTGCGGTAGCACCCGGATTAGGTCAAGCAGCATTTCCCCACTACTCGCGCCGTGCGGGGCAACGCCGAGCAAGTATTTCATCTGGCTGATGATGATCAAGACGGCAGATCCCGAAATAAAGCCGCTGATCACGGGCCGACTCAACAATTGCGACAGGAAACCGAGTCTCAACATGCCGCACGCCAGCAACATCAGTCCGGAAAGCAGCGATAGCACTGCCGCCAGCACGATGTAGTCCGGCGAACCGGGGAGCGCCAGTGGACTGAGCACCGAGTAGGTCATGATCGCCGTGATCGCCACCGGCCCGACTGCCTGCACCATGCTGCTACCCAGCAGGGCGTAGGCTACCACCGGGAAGATGCTGACATACAGGCCAAGTTGCGGCGGCAGGCCGGCCAGTAGCGCATAGGCCAGGCTTTGTGGAATGACCAGAATGGTGACGATCAGCCCGGCCGAGAGGTCAGCACCCAGCTTTTCCTTGGGGTAATTGATCAGCCAGGCGGGAATCATTTTCGAAAGCATGCGTCTGGCCGCTAATTCAGGTTTTCCTGATCAATTGCCGGGCAAAAGCCACATCGCTTTTTGTCATCCGCGGCGCTGTTTGCGGCCCCGTACCATTGACCAGGCGGACGAATTCATCAAGCGGAAGTGCTGCCGAGATGTCCATGTCACCAGCTTCCAGCTTTTCGCGCAGAATGAAATTGCCGTCACCGGTCATCACCATCAGATAGGTTCGCCCTTCACTGCGCAGGTTCAGACGAGCGACAGCGGCAGTGGCACGGGTCGAGCGCATGGCTATTTGTATTTCTTGAAAACGGCTTTGGCGTCGAGATGCGCCCGATCAAGTGTGCAAATCTTGGGGTCGTCATCATGGCCGGTAAAAAAATCATCGGCCTGGGCGCGCATGACCATCTTGATCGCTGCCTGGTCATCAATATCGTATTTTTCAGTGATCAGTGTGGTCACTTCATCGAGGTGTTCTTCGTAGGTCATGGCGCGTCAAATTCAGTGGAAATATAGAGCGCTTCAACCTTTTCGCGCGCCCAAGGCGTACGGCGCAGGAATTTCAGGCTGGAAGCGATGCTCGGGTCGAGTTTGAAACAACGGATATCGATGATCTGTCCCAACTCAGCCCAGCCATAACGCGCAACCAGACGATTGAGAATGGCTTCCAGCGTCAGGCCGTGCAGCGGGTTATTGACTTGTTTTTCAGACATTTTATTGGTTACATCAGAAAACAGATTCAGATGGGGGCATAGAAAATAGCACGTTCTCGCTGACAATCGCTGTCACCCATTTCAAACACCCGGCAATTGTCCGGCCGGCGCTCGTAAATCGTACAGCGCATGGTGTCACGATCAAGCGCCGCGCACCAGCCATCATCCAGGCGCCGCATTACCCAACCGCCCCACTCGTCCTGCGTCGAAAACCGACGGGGAACGTCGTCGCCTTCCATCAGCATGACCTCAAGCTGACAGCAACAGGCCGAGCATTTTTCGCAGGTGATGTTTTCCGGCGCTTCCGGGAAAATGGTCGGCGCAGAACACGCCATGTCAGTGCAGGTCGACTGCGTGCTGCTTGAGCTGGTCGAGCGCCACGATTTCCAGCGCGGCCTGGTTGGTCGAGTTCAGCGACACTTTCGGCGCCTTGCCGGCAAGGTAGGCTTGAAGCCAGCGTGCCGCGCACAGGCACCAGCGCTGTCCGGGCAGAAGGCCGGAAAAGCCGTATTCCGGGCGCGGCGTAGACAAGTCGTTGCCGACAGCTTTGGAATAGGCGAGAAATTCTTCAGTCAGCACGACACAGATGGTGTGGCTGCCAAAATCATCTTCGGACGTATTGCAGCAACCGTCCCGGAAAAAGCCCGTGACCGGCTCGTCGCTACAGGTCATCAGCGGCCCGCCAAGCACGTTGAGCTGACTACCGCTGCCGGGAATATCACGGGATTTCATGTTTGAATCAAGCGACTTCGTCGATCCAGGCTTGCTGGATGGCTTCGAGAATCTTCTCGCCGCAATGCTTCGGATCATCATTGAAGCCGGGCAAAGCCATGACCCAGTCGCGCAAGTCGACGAAATTGATCTTTAATGGATCAGTATCCGGATGGGTATCGGTGAGTTCGATGGCAATATCGTTAATGTCGGTCCATTTCATTTGCGATGTCCTTCCTTGGCCATATTGATACTGTATTTTGGAATTTCGACCGTTAACGGCGTTGACCGCACAATTGCCTGGCAACCCAGGCGTGAATTGGGTTCCAAGCCCCAAGCTTTGTCGAGCAAGTCTTCCTCGATGTCCTCGGCAGCCTCCAGCGAGTTGAACCCCTCACGCACGATGACGTGGCAGGTGGTACAGGCGCAGGACATCTCGCAGGCGTGGTCAAGTTCGATCTCGTTGGCCAGCAGGTTTTCGCAAATCGACTTACCCTCTTCCGCCTCGATAACCGCCCCATCCGGACACAACTCGACGTGCGGCAACACAATGATTTGTGTCATGCGTCTTCTCCCATTTTAATGTCGTCCACGTTACGGCCGGACAACACCTTCTTGATGCTCTGATCCATGCGGCGATGGGCAAAGGCTTGTGTTTCAAAACCAAGATCATCCATCGCGATGTTGATCAGACGGCGGTTATCACCTTTCATCGCTTCGGCCAGCTTGGTGATGGTGGCCTTGATCTTGGCTGTTTCCATTTCGTTGAGCAAATGAGGATCTTCCTTCATCGCTGCTTCGGTTGCTTCAATCATGCGCTGACCTTCGACAATCGCCTCCTTTAATGCGCGACTGATTGCATCGTCCTTGGCGTGATCCATCGAATCCTTGAGCATACCGGCGATTTCGTCATCGGACAGGCCGTAGGACGGCTTGACCGTAACGCTGGATTCAACACCAGTTGTCTGCTCTCGCGCTGCTACCGAAAGCAAGCCATCGGCATCAACCTGGAAAGTCACGCGTATGCGTGCAGCACCGGCCACCATCGGTGGAATGCCGCGCAGCTCAAAACGCGCCAGCGAACGGCAATCGCTGACCAGTTCGCGCTCGCCTTGCACGACATGGATCGCCATTGCCGTCTGACCATCCTTGAAGGTAGTGAACTCCTGGGCACGGGCAGTCGGAATGGTCGAATTCCGCGGGATGACCTTCTCGGTCAATCCCCCCATGGTTTCCAGGCCTAGCGACAAGGGGATGACATCGAGCAGCAACCAGTCATCCTTGCCCGTCTTGTTTCCGACCAACAGATTGGCTTGCGTAGCAGCACCGAGGGCAACCACTTTGTCCGGGTCAAGATTCGTCAGCGGTTCCTGGCGGAAGAAATCACCCACGGCCTTCTGGACCTGCGGCATCCGTGTCGATCCGCCGACCATAACCACGCCCTTGATGTCGTCGGCACGCAGACCTGCATCGCGCAAGGCCTTCTTGACGGGCTGCATGGTTTTCGAGATCAGCGTCTGGGCGATCTCGGCGAAGGTTGCAACGTCGAGCTTGATATCGACCATTTCTCCCGAGGTCAGACGGACGGTAATCTGCGCTTCCGGATTATTGGTCAGGTATTCCTTGGCTTCGCGGCAACGCATCATCAAAAGACGGGCGTCCTCTGGCGACAAGGGCTGCAGCTTGGCCTGCTCGATCACCCAGCAGAAAATGCGATGGTCGAAATCGTCGCCACCGAGAGCGGAGTCGCCACCAGTGGACATCACTTCGAAAACACCCTTGGTCAGCTTCAAGATCGAGATATCGAAAGTGCCACCGCCTAGGTCATAGACAGCATAAACACCTTCCGACGCATTATCGAGGCCATAGGCAATGGCGGCCGCAGTCGGTTCGTTGAGCAGGCGCAGAACATTGAGGCCGGCCAGACGAGCAGCATCCTTGGTGGCTTGACGCTGCGCATCGTCAAAATAGGCTGGAACGGTAATCACTGCACCCACCAGATCACCACCCAAGGCAGCTTCGGCACGCATTTTCAGGCTTTTAAGGATTTCTGCCGAAACTTCGACCGGGCTCTTGATACCGGCAATTGTTTTGACCTTGACCATGCCCGGAGCTTCGATAAAATCGTAGGGCATTGATTCTACGTGCGAAATATCCTTAAGCCCGCGCCCCATGAAGCGCTTGACGGAAACAATCGTGTTACGTGGATCGACAGCCTGTTTGGTCTGCGCGTCATAGCCGACTTCGGTAGTTTCATCAGCGTGATAGCGAACCACCGACGGCAGAAGTGGGCGGCCTTGATCGTCGTTGAGGCAGACGGCCATACCACTGCGAACGGTTGCCACCAAAGAATTGGTGGTACCTAGGTCGATACCGATGGCAAGTTTATGCTCATGCGGTGCCGCAGATTCACCGGGTTCGGCGATTTGAAACAGGGCCATTTTTAATCTTCCAGCGACGCTAGCGCGTCGTCGATTTCGTGCAAAAGTTTTTCCAGAAACATCAGACGACGGACGCGGTCAGTCGCGATAGCAAGCTCTCCGGATTCGTCGATCAACTGTTCAAGTTCGTCATAACGACCGTTGATATCGGTTCGCAGACGGTTGTGCAGCCGCTCAAGCTCGTGGTGGTCCCCACCCTCGCGCGCCTCCATCACTGCCTCGCGCCATTCCATCTGCTCGATCAGGAAATCAGCCGGCATGGCAGTATTGTTTTCTGCCTGGATGTCATGCCCTGCAAGATGGAGCAGGTACTTGGCCCGCTCAAGCGGCTTCTTCAGGGTTTGATAAGCCTCGTTCGCATGGGTAGCCCACTGCATGGAAAGCCGTCGCTCAGCATCGCCTGCATTGACAAACCGATCCGGATGCACCCGAGCCTGAATATCGCGGTAGCGAGAATCAAGATCTGACAAATCGAGCCGAAAAGCCCGATTCAGCCCGAATAGGGCGAAGTGGTCGGCTCGAAAATCCATCAGACGTTAAACGATTCGCCGCAGCCGCACTGATCCTTGACGTTCGGGTTATTGAACTTGAAACCCTCATTCAATCCCTCTCGAGCGAAATCCAGTTCCATCCCGTCGAGGTAAGGCATGCTCTTGGCGTCAACAATGACCTTGACACCATTGTGTTCGAAGACCAGATCGTCAGGATTCACCTCGTCGACAAATTCCAGCTTGTAGGCCATGCCGGAACAGCCGCTCGTCCGTACGCCGAGGCGCAGGCCGATGCCCTTGCCCCGCTTGGTCAGGAAGTTGGCGACGTGTTGCGCCGCCTTGTCGCTCAAGGTGACTGCCATGCTTATTCTCCGTGCTTCTTCTTGTAATCGGCCACGGCTGCCTTGATGGCATCCTCGGCCAGAATCGAACAGTGGATTTTAACCGGCGGAAGGGCCAGTTCTTCAGCGATTTCAGTATTTTTGATCGACAGCGCCTGATCAACTGTCTTGCCCTTCACCCATTCAGTGACCAACGACGACGAAGCAATGGCTGATCCGCATCCGTAGGTCTTGAACTTGGCATCTTCAATTACGCCGGCTTTATTGACCTTGATTTGCAATTTCATCACATCGCCGCAGGCAGGAGCGCCGACCATGCCGGTGCCAACACCGTCGTCTTCTTTGCCAAACGAACCCACGTTACGCGGATTCTCATAGTGATCAATGACTTTTACGCTATAGCTCATGTTAGTTCTCCTTGAATTTCGTTAGTGGGCAGCCCACTGAACGGTACTGAGATCAATACCGTCCTTATACATTTCCCATAGCGGCGAAAGTTCACGTAACTTACCAACTTTCGCATGCAATAGATTGATTGCATAGTCAATTTCTTCTTCTGTTGTGAATCGACCGATGCTGAAGCGAATGGAGCTGTGAGCCAGTTCATCATCACGCCCCAATGCACGCAAAACGTAGGAAGGCTCCAGACTGGCCGAGGTGCAAGCCGAGCCGGAAGAAACCGCCAGATCCTTGATCGCCATGATCATCGACTCGCCTTCAACATAGGCAAAGCTGATGTTCAGATTGTGTGCTACGCGGTGTGTCAGGTCACCATTGACGTAGGTCGCTTCAATATCCTGCAATCCCTTCAATAGCTTGTCACGCAACGCGCCGATACGCTTGTTTTCTTCGGCCATTTCCTCTTTGGCCAAACGGAAGCACTCGCCCATCCCGACGATTTGGTGCGTCGGCAAGGTCCCGGAACGGAAACCACGCTCATGGCCACCACCGTGCATCTGTGCTTCAAGGCGAATACGCGGCTTGCGACGGACATAGAGTGCGCCAATACCTTTCGGGCCATAGGTTTTGTGGGCACAGAAACTCATCAGGTCGACCTTTAACTTGCTAAGGTCAATATCAACCTTGCCGGTAGCCTGAGCTGCATCAACGTGAAAGATGATGCCTTTTTCACGACAGATTTCACCGATTTCGGCGATCGGCTGAATGACACCGACTTCATTGTTTACGAACATGACCGAGGCAAGCACAGTATCCGGACGAATGGCTGCTTTGAAGACATCCAGATCCAATAGGCCATCTTCCTTGACATCAAGATAGGTTGCCTCGAATCCCTGGCGTTCCATTTCGCGAACAGTATCGAGTACTGCCTTATGCTCGGTCTTGACCGTGATGATGTGCTTGCCCTTGGTGCCAGCGTAGAAATTGGCTGCGCCCTTGATAGCAAGATTGTTCGATTCGGTCGCACCAGAGGTCCAGACAATTTCCTTTGGGTCCGCATTGACCAGATCAGCAACCTGCTCTCGCGCCTCTTCAACAGCCGCATCGGCCACCCAGCCAAAACTGTGCGAACGCGAGGCAGGGTTGCCAAAATGTTCACACAGGTAAGGAATCATTTTTTCTGCGACGCGCGGGTCGACCGGTGTGGTTGCCGAGTAATCCAGGTAGATCGGGAGTTTCATCTTCATTCTCGCTAAGTCGGGTTGTTCTGTCAGCTCAGTTAGCAGCAACCGCTGTCATTCCTTGCAGGCGTCCGACGGTAACCTGCAAGGCATCAATAAATTGGTCAATTTCTGCTTCAGTATTGCTCATGCCAAGACTCACACGTACGGCACCTCGAGCGATCTCCGGGGCCACGCCCATGGCGCGCAAGACATGCGACGGTTCCGGACTGGCACTTGAGCAGGCGGCACCACTGGCGACTGCAAACCCCTCTCGATCAAGCTTACCCACCAGTGTTTCACCATCGATATCGCGAAAAGCAAAATAACTGGTATTTGGCAATTTTTTCGAGTTGACCGCGAAGACCGTTGCGCCCATTGGTACCAGCCGACTTTCCAGCTTTCTTATCAGCAATTGCATACGTTCAGGTAATTCGGCAACGCGTTGCGCAGCAAGTTCCGCAGCCAAACCAAATCCAACAATTGCCGCCACGTTTTCAGTTCCGGATCGAAGCCCGCGCTCATGACCCCCACCGGAAATCAATGGCTGCAACTCAACACGCTTATCGAGTATCAACGCAGCAGCCCCTTTGGGACCGTATGCCTTATGGGCGGACAGCGTCATGGCATGCACTCCAGCCCGATTCAGCTTCCGAAAATCGATATCCAACTTGCCCAAGGCTTGCGCTGCATCCGTATGAAACCAGCAACCAGAAGCCTTTGCTGTAGTTGCCAGCTGTGCAACGTCCTGAATGACGCCAGTTTCATTATTTGCCAACATTATCGAAACAAGCTTGGGTTTAGCCAGCACCACCTCGCTAAAATCGTCGAATTTAATCCTGCCTGCCCCGTCAACCGCGACATGCTTGAGTTGCCAGCCATTCGCTGCCAGTTGCGCTGCCGGCTTTAGAACACAGGGATGCTCGATGGCACTGACAGCGATAACTCCCGGGATAAAGCTGGCTGCAGCGCCTTTCACAAACAGATTATTGGCTTCGCTACCGCCACTGGTAAAAATCACTTCAGTCGGATGCGCATTGATCGAAGCCGCTACTTTTTGCCGTGCCTCGTCAATCGCCTGGCGGGCCTGCCGACCATATTCATGACGACTGGAAGCATTGCCAAACTGATCCTCCAACCATGGAAGCATGGCGGACAACACCTTGGGATCAAGCGGCGTAGTCGCATTGTGATCAAGGTAAACAGGCCGGAACATCATCGGAGTCAGGCGACTACGGACAGCTTATCGCTCCCGCCACGCGGACGACGCGTAGATTCAAGGAGCCGCCTATCTTCCAGCACGATGGTCACGGAGCCACGCTTCAGCTTTTCTTTTTCAACAAGATCGGCCAAGGTCACGGACGCCAGATAGTCATACATCTTGGTATTCAGAGTCGACCACAAGTCATGTGTCATGCAGCGATGTTCATCGTGGCAATTTTCCCGACCACCACACTGGGTCGCATCCAGTTGCTCATCAACCGCACGAATGATATCTGCAACGGCTACGCGATTGAACGGCCGAGCAATACAGTAGCCACCGCCAGGGCCGCGCACGCTATCCACCAAATTGTGACGCCGCAATTTGCCGAACAATTGCTCCAAATAGGAGAGCGAAATTTTCTGTCGCTCACTAATACTGGCTAGCGCCACTGGTCCCTCATCGCCGCGCAAAGCCAGATCCATCATGGCGGTAACCGCAAAACGTCCTTTGGTGGTCAAACGCATTCTGAACTCCTGACAATAACTGAGTATTATGGTCAACTATATATAAACCAGATTAAATCAGTCAACTATTTTGCTCAGGTATTTTGGATCGAACACATCAGACGGTTGCACATCTTGGTCGCACTTAACCCCCTGCGCATCAAGCTCTTTCACCAGCGATGCCAGGCGTCGATCTGTTTCAGCGGCATGATCCAGCAGCGCATGAATTGCCTTGGCTACCGGGTCATCCTGATCCCTTGCCACGGCATAGGCGGAAAATCCAAGCCTTTCAGCCTGCGCCTCACGCTGACGAATCTGTTCGGTATTTTCAATAATGCGGGCTGGATTACCAACAGCCGTAGCACCGGCTGGCACGGGTTTGGTAACAACCGCGTTGGAACCAACCTTGGCGCCGGCAGAAATCGTGATCGGACCCAGTACCTTGGCACCCGCGCCAATAACCACTCCGTTCTCAAGCGTAGGATGACGCTTACCTTTGTTCCATGAAGTACCGCCCAGGGTAACCCCGTGATAGAGCGTCACATCGTCACCGATCACTGCGGTCTCGCCAATCACGACGCCCATACCATGATCGATAAAAAACCGGCGACCAACGGTTGCCCCAGGATGAATCTCGATGCCTGTGAGCATACGGGAAAGATGGGCAGTGAAACGCCCAAGCCAGCGCAATCGGTGGCCCCACAACCAATGAGCCAGACGATGCATGAAAAGAGCGTGAATGCCCGGGTAGCAGGTTAGCACCTCCCAAAATGAGCGGGCAGCCGGATCGCGGTCAAAAACCGCACGGATATCCTCACGCAAATTCCGGAACATGAAACTTTGTCTCCCTTTCATTCAAGGGATAATTTTAAAATACTCGACTGAAATTGTCAGCTATTTTCCCTGCGGGCTTGCTGTGGCAAGAACTTATAATGCTCTTTTGATTGCGCAAACACACAATGTATTCTGAACTGCCTCCACATCCCAAGATTGGTTAAATGTGACCGATGAGGGAAAACGTCCTTGCGTATGCAGGACTATGGAGGAACAAATCGTTACTATTTGTGAGGATTCATTTGAGATCAGACGACAGTTCACCATCCGAAGCTAATGTAGCCCCTGCTACCCTTGGCAGATATATGCCGGATTTTAATAATGATTAATAGCAGCCAACGTAAGACTTCTCGGACATAAAACCAAGAAAGAAACTGAAACAGAAAATGAAAGAACTCATTCAGGAATTAAAGGCATTCATCATCGAGACAATGAATCTCGAAGACACCACTCCCAACGACATCGGTGACGACCTCCCACTCTTTACCGATGAAGGACTAGGGCTTGATTCCATAGATGCACTGGAACTAGTGCTAGCCTTAAAAAAAACCTATGGCATCGTGCTCGAAGCCAATGACGAACATACACGCCAACACCTTCGCTCAGTATCAACCTTGGCCACGATGATTGAAAATCATCGCACCCTGGAAAACTAAGCAAAACTTGGGAAATTTGACTATTCCGCCAACTATTCCCCTCAACTAATCGCCAAAAAGAACGGCACGTTTAAGTGCCGTTTAACTTTCTTATATCCAATATCCGGCGTTAGACTTTACGCGCCTTGCGCATACGAAGTACGCCCATTATTCCCAAACCAAGCAAAGCTAATGAACTCGGCTCAGGAACTTTGGAGCCACAGTTGCCAGAAGTCGCAGTACAAACGTTTCCAGAAACCGATGAGAGCTTGAAATAGTCAGCAGTGTTGTCACTCGCGAATCCGGCCATGATGCCAACGAGAGGATTGTAGGCGCCAATCAGCCAATAGGAGGAATAATAGCTATTGGCGAACGTCTTGGTACCAGTTGTTGAGTTCTGATAATCCCCAATCAATGTCCATCCGGAACCTGATACACCAAGGGAGTTCCATGTTTTATTGGTACCAGTACCAAGAGTAGGCGCCCCAGTCACACCGTTCACATTGAATGCCATAACGGTGAAATCTGCATCCCCGGATACATATCCCATAGTAAGCGCTGTTAGGTTAACTGCCTTGTCAAAAGTAAGCAGGACCATTTCCTGCCGACCGGAGTTGTCAATGGCATGATCAGGCTGCGCACCATACGCTTCACCATCAAGAGAGTTGTTAATTCCCAAGCCACCGCCCGTGTAATCGGCGAAATGAGTGGTAGCCGTGCTTGAAGTACCCAACTGCTGCACCAGCGTTTCGCCATTTCCACCAGCCCAAGCAGTTGGTGTGGCAGTTGCCGTTCCCACAGTAATAGTCCCAGGGTTCGTTTTTTGAGCAACAGTAGGAGTCAGCCAGTCCGTAGCGGCCATTGCATGACCAGCCAGAGCTAGCATCAAAGCACCAGATACCACTTTCAATTGACTTTTCATTTTCTTCCCCATAGATGTTGGCTGCCTATCTCATAGCAAAACTCGGGCCAAAATAAAATACTATTTATATTCAATCATTTAAATTATTTTATAATAGTACTAACGTAATAGTGTAAGCAATTCCGACACTTAACTACCGCAAATCAGATTCCCAACTCGCGCTTCAATATTGCCACCTGTGGATTGTTAGCGATGTTCCGAGACCCACCCAACACCGCACTCAATTCCTCACGAGCCTCCTCTTTACGTCCGATCTTTGCCAAAGCAAACGCCAGATGAAATCGAATCTCAACGTTGTCTGGGCTACGTAGGCGGGCTTCCCGAAGGTACCTCAGTCCCGACTCAACCTCACCCTTGCTGACAAGTATCCAGCCCAGCGTGTCACCATAAACTGGGTTATTCGGCACCAGTTTGAGAGCCCTCTCAGCGAGTCCCCGTGCCGTTGGATCGTTCATTTGATGCAATAGGTTGGCGTAGTTATTGAGTGATACTGCGTCTTCCGGGTTATTCGCGATAACTCGTTGGTAGCTTTGCTTTGCCGCAACCAGCTGACCGGCACGAAATTGAGTTTCCGCCAGCACTCGTTGTGCCCGATTATCATCAGGATGGCTCTTGATCCAGATTTCGAGAAAGGCTGAAGCTTTACCTGCCTCTCCTGCCGCCATATGGGCATTGACAAGGGCCAGAGCATTATCAGTATTCTCTTCGCGAGATAACAGCTTGCGATAACCTGAAATGGCTGCAGCATACTGAGCACGTGACATAGCCAAATCTGCAGCAGCCTTAGCCGTCTCAATGGCGTTTGCATATCGAGACGAAAGCGCCTTAAGTGCCGTGTCGGCCTTAGCCGCATCGCCGCGCTGCGCCTCAACCTGAACGGCTAAAGCGAGCGCCGCGAGGTCATCCGGGCTACCTTGAAGTGCCTTATGAACACTGTACGAGGCGCCGTCCGGATTTGCCGCAATCAGTTGCATACGCGCAATGGCAACCTGAGAGCGAGGATCAAACTCAGCCAGGCGGGTCGCACTGTTCAAAACAGTCCTTGCATCGGCAGGTGCGCCAGTGGCTAGAAATGTCTGCGCCAAGGCAAGTTGCACCCTTAAATTTGTCGAAAATTTACCAGCAAGTTCCTTGGCCGCCGTCAGGGCCAGATCACCCTGATGCTGCTTCAAATAAAGATCAATCAGCACCAGAGTTGGTTTGGGATCAATGCGCTGCACCGCACCAGACTTAGCCAAGTACCGAATGGCCTCACTTGGCCTGCCAGCGTGTTGCTCCAACAAGCCGTACTCAAATAACACTTGATAATCGTTGCCATCTTTTTTTAGGATGCTATCCAGCCGACGGCGCGCCTCGTCAAATCGTCGCTCTCCTACATCCAGACGTGACAAATTCAAGGCTGCCGGCACAAACACCGGGTCTTTGACGAGCACCTGCATATATGCTGCACGAGCTCCTTGCTTGTCACCATTAGCCCCCTTTAGCGACCCTAGGAAATTGAGTGCCGAAAGATTGGCTGGATCATGCTTGACCATCTCCCCTGCGATTTTAAGTGCCCTTTCTGCCTTGCCGAGACGGCTGTAGAGCGTTGCCAATGCCATCCCAGCCCTGTTGTCTGCGGGATTCGCTGCGTAAGCCTTTTCGAGACTACTCAAACCCAACTCTGTCTGCCCCTGCCCCAACTGGCTAAATCCAAGGGAACGATTCATTTCAGGTGAACTTGTTCGGGCTGATGCCTTTTCCAGCAACTGGCTTGCTTGCACATAATGTCGTTGGGACAAATTTACCGTTCCGAGCAAGAACATTACCTGCGGGTCTTCAGGCAGCACTCGCTGCAACGATTCAAGTAGAGCCTGGGCCCGTCCCAAATCTTTTGTATCGACATAAATTGATGCCAGAAGCTTTTTTGCGCCAAAGTTGTTTGGGCTACGAGATATGATCACATCGAGATATTCACGAGCCTTTTGATGATTCCCGAGGCCGTAATGCGCCAGTGCCGCGGCCATCAACAACTGCTCACGCTTCGCCAGCCATGCCGGTGGCAACGCATCGATGGTACGGGTCACGACGCCAAGCGCTTCAGAAACAGCCCGCTCATCCCCTTTTTGACTGGCAAGAACCGAGCGCAAATACGCTGCTCGGGGTTCTTCTTCAGCAAATGAATTTAGAAAATCGAGATCTTTTGTAGCGTCCGAAACCCGTTTTAGATCGATAAGAAGTGCAGCCCGGGCAACGCGAGCATCAACATGCTTCGGGTTCAGCACCAAGGCTTTATCATAGGCGGCCAAGGCACCGGGCGCATCGAAGGAAGCGTGCAAGACAGATGCTTTGACATTCCAGGCAAACGCATTATTGGGCGCCAATTCAACGGCCTTGCCTGCCCTTTCCTTGGCTAAATCCAGCCTTCCTGCAGCAAGCAGCATCGGCACCTCGGCAATCAGCGGCGAAGCTGATTTGGGGTCAATGGCCTTGGCGTTCTCTAGACTCTGCGTGGCCAAGGTATTCTTACCGGTCTCAAAGTACGCATTCGCGCGCATAGTCAGCACTTCGACCTGCAGAGCGGGCGACAATCCTGAAGCGGATATCTTTTCGATGACGGCCTCGGGGCGACCTAGCGCAAGGTAAACCTGCCCGAGCGGCAGGGCAACCTCACCACGATTGACGCCCTGCTTGAGCGCCTCTTCAAACGCCGCTTCAGCGCCTTTCAGGTCACCATTTCTAAGCAAGGCCTTGCCAAGCAACAGGTGCGCCGCGAGCATCTTTGAATCTTGCTGAATCGCATTTTTAAGCTGAATGACGGCGGCGGGAATATCATTTCTGTCGTAGCGCTTCAGGGCATCTTCGTAATAACTGGAGGCCTTTTCCGGGGTGGCCAAAACGCTGGAAGGACTGGTCAGCCCGACCAGAAGCAATGCCGATACGCGAAGGGCAAGGTCAATCTTTCGCCTTGCCATCCCGGAACATGGACAATTGACAAACGAAATTTGAGGAGTCATGGTGTGCACTGCGCGCAGTAGTGTGGAAAGCGGCAACCAGGGCGACCTGCCCTTGAATTGCCTAATCCAATACTACTGACCTGCGACGGTCACCAGATATGCACTTTTTCACGAACCCATAGCGATTTCATGAATCACTACTGGGCGACATCACCAGACGATGCATCCCCTCTATTGGACTTCAATAGTCACTGATTTTCCGGATTTCCCGCCAGCCTTCTGAATTAATTCGGCGATATCGGTATTGTTGAAGCGCAACGCGATATCGAGCGCGGTTTCACCACTGTCAAGGGTACGAGCCAGATCAGCCTTGGTGCCAATCAGCAGTTTCGCGACATCAAGATGGCCGCCACGCGATGCAGCGATCAGCGGGGTTGTACCGTTCTCGGACGCCAGATTGACGTCAGCGCCGGCCTTGATCAACAGCTTGGCTATGTCCAGATGACCGCTGAAAGCGGCATAGGCAAGCGGAGTCCAGCCTGGCATATTCACTGCAGCACCACCCGCCAGCAGCAGCTCAACCACTTTCTGGTGACCGCGAAAGGCTGCCAGGCGCAAGGCAGTATCGCCGGCTGCATTACGAGCATTGAGCTTGGCGTGGTTCTTGATCAGAAAATCAACAGTGTCAGCATGCCCGTCTCGGGCAGCCAGCATCAGCAGCGTATTGCCATCGATATCTGTTGTATCGACTGACGCACCTTTTCCTGCAAGTCTGGAGAGTTCGGATGTGTCACCCATCCTGGCTGAATTGATCAGATCATCATAAGTCGCTGCGCCAACCAGCAAAGGGAAGGCCAACACGAGCGCTGCGGTCAACAGGGATTTTTTGATGATTTTCATAATCTTTTTGCGTGTTTGAATAGCGTATAGAAGTTATCTGTCGTCGCCTGATGAACAGACTCTATTGAGATTGAACGCAGCTTGGCGATTTCTTCAGCGACATGTCGTACATAAGCGGGTTCGTTAGGCTTGCCCCGATATGGGACCGGCGCCAAGTAAGGAGAATCTGTTTCCACCAAGATGCGATCAAGGGGACACTTTTGGGCGACATCCTTGACGATCGTCGCATTCTTGAAAGTAACGATGCCCGAAAACGAAAGGTAAAACCCGAGATCTAGCGCCAAGCGGGCAATATCCCAGCTCTCCGTAAAACAATGCATGACGCCACCCACCGCATCGGCCCCCTCTTCCTTCAGTACGCGCAGCGTATCTGCAGCAGAATCCCGGGTATGCACAACCAGCGGCTTGCTGCAGCGTCGTGCTGCCCGGATATGCGTCCTGAATCGCTCACGCTGCCACTCGGGCTGATCTTTCTGCCAATAATAGTCGAGCCCGGTCTCACCGATTGCAATGACCTTGGAGTGTTGCGCCAACGCAACCAGTTTTGCCTCATCCGGCTCATCTACATCGGTATATTCCGGATGAACACCAACCGTCGCATATAGCTGCGAATACCCCTCAGCCAGTGCGAGCACGTTTGGAAAATCCTCGAGATTTACCCCGATGCAAACTGCCACGCCAACATCGTTGTCCCGCATACGCTGCAAAACATCAGTCATTCGCTTTGCGAGGTCGGGAAAATCAAGGTGGCAGTGCGAATCAACCAGCATGCAGATCGATCAAAGCGTATGGGTCGGGCGTGCGGACTGCATCACGCCACCCAACAATCCTTCAATTTTGCGGCGGGCTTCCTGGCCGCTTTCATCGTTATTGAAATGGACCCCAATGCCTTGCGCCCTGCCATTCTGCGCCCCCGCCGGTGTAATCCAGACGACGGTGCCTGCAATCGGCAGTTTGGCTGGATCATCCATCAGCGACAGCAACATGAAAACTTCATCGCCTATATTGTAGCTACGCGTCGTCGGGATAAAGATGCCACCGCTACGCAGATGTGGCATAAACGCCGCATAAAGTGCGGATTTTGAATTGATATTGAGCGAAAGAACGCTAGGGCGCTGCGGAGCGGGTTTTGCTTCACTCATTGTTGATCAATTGGCAAACAGATCTCGATAATCCAGAAGAATGCCTTCCAGAAAGAGACGCGCGTTGAGCGGCTGCTCTGCCTCCTGGCGGCGTGTAATCAGGGCACGATACAGATGAATCAGGCGTGCAGGTGGAATCATAGCAGCCAAGCCCGAAATTATGGATTGTTGCGGTAGAAAATATCGCACGGGCAGCGCATTCCTGGCCAGCGTCAAATCCACCAGCCACTTTTGCAAGGCTTCTACAATATGTTTTAGCGCCAGCTTGCCTTTGCTATCTTTAAGCGCTTTCTCCATCTCTGCCGCAATTGTCAGAGGATCCGCTTTTTGCCCAAGCGCGATGCGATTCGTCAACAACGCCAGCCAAGCACCTTGCCCGGATGCAGCCATCTCGATCGCCAATCCGGGAGCCCCACCCGCCATTGCCAGCCAGCGTTCTGGCTCAGAAACGCCTGCATCAGCCAAGAACTTATGCGCCAGTTTCGTGGCAGGCACGGGCACGGGTACCACTTGGCATCGACTTCTGATGGTCGGCAACAAACGCATTGGCTCACTTGATACCATTAAAAACAATGTATCTGGCGCAGGTTCTTCAAGTGTTTTAAGAAGTGAATTAGCGGCATTTCGGTTCATGGACTCTGTCGGATTGACCAGAATAATCCTTAGGCCACCGCGATGCGTGCCAATGTTAAAGAATTCATCCAGAGCCCGGACTTGATCAATAATGATCTGCTGACTCGGCTTTTTTTTGCCATCTTCTGCCACAGCTTCATCGCTGAATGCATCGGGCTGGAGCAAACGGAAATCCGGATGATTTCCTTGCTCAAACCAATTACAGGCCAGACATTTGTCACACGGCAAGCCATCTATCGTGGGCGACTCGCAGAGGAGGCTGGCGGCAAATCGGCGCGCCAACTCAAACTTACCCAAGCCCTTCTGCCCAACCAATAATAGCGAATGGGGCAGTTTGCCACGTCTTGCCTGAAGACCTGACCAAACCTTTGCATGCAGGTCAATAGCATTCATAAACAATTATTTAAGACAATATATTCAAGTTGTTTACGAATATTGTCGATGGCGTTATCCGCATTCACGACCCGTATTCTCGATGGGTTGGTATGCGCCCTCTCCAGATAGGCCTGACGTACCCGCTCGTGAAAATCGACCCGCTCCTGTTCAAACTTGTCCAGCACACGATTAGCCAGAACGATGCGCTCGCGAGCAATGTCGAGCGGCAAATCAAACAGCAAAGTTAGATCCGGCTGAAGATGCTCATGAACCCAATGCTCCAGGATCAGAAATTTGGCCCGATCAAGCCCCCGACCACCGCCTTGATAGGCATACGTGGCATCGCTAAATCGATCACAGATTACCCATTCACCGCGGGCCAGCGCTGGTTCGATCAACCTGGCCAGATGCTCCCTGCGAGCCGCAAACATCAGCAAGGTTTCGGTTTCCAGATGCATCGGCTCATTAAGCAGGAGCGTCCGCAATTTTTCACCCAATTCAGTGCCGCCTGGTTCGCGGGTGACCTGAACCACGAGACCTCGGGCGCGCAATAACTCGGCAAGCCATTCAACGTGACTGCTTTTGCCGGCACCGTCAATACCTTCGAAAGTGATGAATTTACCTTTCACTTGCCACCTCTTTGATATCGGTTAACTGCATTGTTGTGCTCGTCCAGCGTTTGCGAGAAATGACTGCTGCCATCGCCGCGAGCGACGAAATACAATGCGTCGCTTTGGGCCGGATTGAGCGCGGCGCGTATGGAGGCTTGCCCTGGCATGGCAATCGGGGTTGGTGGCAAGCCACGCCGGGTATAGGTGTTATAGGGCGTGTCAGCCAGCAAGTCACGCCTTCGAAGATTGCCGTCAAATTTGTCACCGAGACCGTAAATCACGGTTGGATCCGTTTGCAGCAGCATGCCTTTGCGCAACCGATTGACAAATACAGCCGCCACCAAATTACGGTCAGACTCGCGACCGGTTTCCTTCTCGATAATCGACGCCATGATCAATGCTTCATCAGGGGTTTTGTAAGGAAGCCCTTCTGCACGAACTGCCCATTCCTTCTCCAGTTTGCGCCGCATGGCGCGGTTGGCGCGAGCCAGCAATTCCAGATCGGACGACTGTTTGTCAAAAAGATAGGTATCAGGGAACAACTGCCCTTCCAGACTGGTTCCCGTCAGGCCCATGCGCTCAATGATCTGCGTGTCGCTCAAGCCGGTCAGTTCGTGCTTCAAATCGGGATGGGCCTCCATCCGAGCCTGCCATTGGCGGAAAGTCCAACCTTCCACCAGTGTCAGTTCACCCTGCGTCACCTTGCCCTTGAGCATCTTGTCCAGAAGCTGAAGCGTCGTAATTCCTTCCGAAACTGAATAACTACCCGCCTTGATAGCCGTATCTGACCTGTTGAAACGAGCCAACGCGGCAAGCAACGTCGGATCGACGTCGATACCCGCTTCACGCATCTGCGCTATTGCCGAGCGCAAGCTGCTACCGGGAGCGACCCTGAAGTCGAGCGGTGAACTTTTCAGGGCGAGCGGTTGACTTGCCCACCACCATGCGCCACCGGCCAAGCCAGCGAGCAGCAACAGAACGACCGGAAACAGTTTGGACAGGAGGCGCACGGGAACTCAAAGGGAGCAAGCGGGTCTTGCTCGTGTGGAACGAGCACGTTATAACGAGCGATATAATAAACGAAACCCTATCAGGAGCCTTCATGAACCCCAACTGGCGCAGCTTTCTGGAATCGACCGACGGCGTATTCGACGGCGACGCAGCTGAACTCCTCAATTTTGGCGATCCTACTGGCGAACTGGAGGCAGCTACTCATCGGACCGTTGTCGTTCCGCTCACCCATCTTGCCCTGATCGAAGCAACAGGCGACGATGCCAAGGCATTCCTGCATAGCCAATTCACCAGCGATATCAATCATCTGGCCGACAATCAGGCACAGCATGCCGGCTGGTGTACCGCCAAAGGGCGCATGCAGGCCAGTTTCATTGCATGGCGCCAGGGAGACAGTTTTTTCCTCGGGCTGTCTGCCGACCTGCAGGAAGCGACGCAAAAACGGCTGCAAATGTTTGTCCTGCGCTCAAAAGTCAAACTGATCAATCTGACCGACACCACAATCATGCTCGGCCTGTCCGGCCCTCAGGCCGAAGAAGCACTCGCCGATGCCGGGCTTCCCTGCCCGACCGACGCCATGGCCACGTCGAGTCACCAGGGAACGACCGTCATTCGCCTTGATGCTGTCCGATTCATCATCGTTGCACCGGAAGCTGCCATGGCTTCGCTATGGCAAAAACTTACCGTCAAGGCCCGTCCGGCAGGCTTGCCGGCTTGGCGCTGGCTCGATATTCAGTCGGCGTTCCCGCTTGTCACCTTGGCGACCAAGGAGGAATTCGTGCCACAAATGGCCGATTTCGAGAAGATTGGCGGGGTCAGTTTCCACAAAGGTTGCTATCCCGGCCAGGAAATTGTGGCGCGCACGCAATACCTCGGCAAGGTCAAGCGACACCTCTTTCGCCTGACCAGTCAGCAGCCGCTGAAAGCCGGCGACGTGCTGCATTCGCCGGACAACCCGGACCAGTCCTGCGGCATGGTGATGACTGTTGCACCATCCCCCGCTGGTGGCTACGAGGCGCTGGCCGTGGTTCAGAGCAATTTTGCCGACAACATCCGTCTAGGTTCACTGCAAGGACCGGTCGTCAGCGCTGCTGCGGTCAACCCGTAAAAACAGCCAAAAATGAAATGTGCCTGATCGTCGTCGGCTGGCGGGTTCACCCGGATTACCCGCTGGTTGTCGCGGCCAATCGGGATGAATTCTATGCCCGGCCAACCGCAGCACTTTCGCGCTGGCCAGACGCACCGGAGATCATTGGCGGACGGGATCTTGAAGCGGGAGGAACATGGCTGGGGATCAGCGAAGCAGGGAGATTTGCCGCCGTCACCAATGTCCGCGAACCCGGCATGGCGCCCGGCAAACTCTCGCGAGGGGCACTGACACGTCAATTCCTGTGCTCCCCCTTATCAGCCGTTGATTACGCCTCAACCATCGATGGCGCTGCTTATTCCGGCTTCAACCTGCTGATCAGTGACGACCAAACACTTGTCTATTTCTCCAATCGCGATGGCCAGGCACGCACACTCGCCCCGGGCATTTATGGACTCTCGAACCATCGGTTGGACACCCCTTGGCCCAAACTCTTGGCCGCTCGCACAAATTTCTCCAATGCGCTGACCATGCTGCCCGATGAGTCAGCTTTTTTCGACCTACTGGGCGATGCGTCCATTGTCGCTGACGAGAGCTTGCCAAGCACCGGCGTTCCGATCGAATGGGAACGATTGTTATCGGCCATCTTCGTAAAATCGGAAACCTATGGCACTCGAGCCTCAACGCTGGCATGGCAGCGTACGGACGGCGTCGTCACCGTCCATGAAAACAGCTTCGGCCCAAACGGCCAACCCCTTCAGTCTTCGGTAATTTCGACTTCCGAGTAATTCGGCACCAGATCAAACAGCTCGACGATATCAGCGTTGCGCATGCGGACGCAGCCATGCGAACCTAGCATACCCATTTCCGCAGTATCCGGACTGCCGTGAATGTAAATATAGCGCCGCATCGTGTCGACACATCCCAGCCGATTACAACCCGGCTCGCAACCGGACAGCCAAAGAATGCGCGTCAGAATCCAGTCACGACCGGGAAACGCCTCACCCAGTTCCGGCGACCAGATCTCACCAGTCGGACGGCGACGCACGAATACGGTATTTTCGGGTACCCCTGCCCCAATTTTTGCCCGAATCAGGTGTCGACCACGCGGCGTCTGATAACTTCCGGATATCTCGCCAACCCCGGCCGAAGCCGTAGACACCGGAAACTCCCGCACCGTCCTGCCCTGATCATCCAAGACAGTCATGATCTGCCGCGCTACTGAAATATGCAGCTTCATGATGTCTTTTTGCGGCGCCCCGCAAAAAATGCGGACAACAGAGCACTGCACTCATCAGCCAGCACACCGCCCTCGACGGTGGCATGATGATTCAGTCGCTCAACACCAAAGAGATCGACGACGCTGCCGTGCACCCCTGTCTTGGCATCGCGCGCGCCATAAATCACGCGACTGATGCGCGCATGCATGATTGCCCCGGCACACATCGCGCAGGGTTCCAGCGTCACGAACAATTCGCAGCCGGGCAAACGATAATTGCCAAGTACCCGTGCCGCATCACGCAATGCGGCGATTTCGGCATGTGCAGTCGGGTCGCTCTCACCGATGGGTGAGTTGAAACCACGGCCAACAATCGCGCCATTGAGGACCACGACAGCGCCGACCGGCACTTCGCCAAGGCATTCGGCTGCACGGGCCAGCGACATGGCTTCGCGCATAAAAAATTCATCGCCGAGAATGGTGGGTCCCAGCTCACTCATCGTGTGCCCATCCCCGTCATCGACAGATGAAAACGCCTACCAACCATAAATTGACCACAAAAATGTTTCAAAGGGCTACAAGTATAGCTGCCCCGATGCCCCCTGCTCTAGTTGCCTTGCAGCAACAGATGAATATCCGCCACGATGTCACTGACACTGGCCGTATCTTTGACATACAGCCGCAGTTTTCCTGCCGGGTCGAAAATATAAGCTCCCGCAGAATGGTCGATGACATAACCCAGATCACCGCTCACGGTCTTGCGTGCAGCGAAAACCCTGAACTCTTCGGTGACCGCCTTCGTTTCCGTCGTATCCCCACGCAGACCAATAAACGTCGGATAAAACCAAGGCACAAATTCTTTCAATCGATCCGCCCCATCGCGCTCCGGATCAACGGTGACAAACAAGACCTGAACCTGGGATGCATCACCACCCAGCACCTTCATGACCTCTGCAAGCTTCGCCAGCATGGTCGGGCAGACATCCGGACAGGCGGTATAACCAAAGAACACCACCACCGCCTTGCCACGAAAATCATCCAGTGTCCGCTTCTGCCCATGATGATCGGTCAGGCTCAACCGACGCCCGAAAGTCGCACCGGTCAGATCAGTATTGCGAAAAACCGGCTGAGCTTGATTGCAAGCCAGCAACAACGCGCAAGGAAAAAGGAGAAATAGGCGGCGGTTCATCGTTAAAAAACTTTCTGAACTATTTCAGGAGAACCGATTCTCAAGCTTAGTGTCGGTTCTCACAAGGGGAGGGAACAGGATGGCGAGTTGTATGCGTGTAACTCGGGCCACGAAAGTGGTGGCGCCAAAACTTGGCAGAAATTTGCATCACAACCTGCTTCCCATCGCGTGGCTCGCGGCGCCACTTTCCGCCAGCGCAGGCTACAGTTTCAACTTCCCCGAACCCGTCACCCCCATCGCGCGGGAAACACTGCATATCCATAACGAGTTCATGCTGGTCATCACGGTGCTTTTTGTCGTCGTGTTCGCCATCATGATCTACTCGATGATCAAGCATCGAAAGAGTTCAGGTCACGCGCCCGCCAAATTCACCGGTCCGACCAGCGCCCTGCAATGGTTCTGGGCACTGATTCCGTTTGCCATCCTGCTCTTCATCGATTTCATACTGATGGGCATCCCGGCTGTGCAAGCCATCATCAACATGGAAGACACCAAGACCCGTGCCGATATGGTGCTCAAGGTCACCGGGATGCAGTGGAAATGGCAGTATGAATATCCAGAAGCCGGGGTCAAATTCATCAGCGTGCTCACCACTCCTCGCGAGCAGATTGCCAACAATGAACCGAAGGGCGAAAACTACCTGCTGGAAGTCGACAAGCCTGTGGTACTTCCCGTTGGCAAAAAAATACGCGTTTTGCTGACCTCGATTGATGTCATTCATACTTGGTGGGTGCCACAGTTCGGCGTCAAGCGGGATGCCGTACCGGGCTTTTTGCGCGAAACCTGGCTATTGATCGAAAAGCCCGGCATTTATCGCGGCCAATGTGCGGAACTGTGCGGCAAGGACCATGGCTTCATGCCGGTGGTTGTTCACGCCGTTCCCGAACCGGAATATATCGCCTGGCTGGAGACGCAAAAGGCCGAAGCCAAGGCAGCCGCCGGGGGTGCCGATCGTACTTGGAGCAAGGACGAACTAATGGCAACCGGCAAGGATGTTTACGACAAAATTTGCGCCGCCTGTCACCAGCCCAACGGTCAAGGTTTGCCACCTACATTCCCCGCGCTGTCGGGCAGCAAGGTGATCAACGGACCACTACTTGATGCAAACGGCAAGATCATCCCGGACAGTCATGTCGATCGTGTCATGAACGGCAAGGCAGGCACCGCAATGCAGGCATTCCGCAACAGTCTTTCCGATGTCGAGATCGCATCAATCATCACCTTCGAACGCAACAGTTTCGGCAACCAGAAGGGCGACATGATTCAACCCGCCCAGATCAAGGCCCTTCGCTAGGAGGCGATCCATGAGCATAGCCACCACCCACCCCATCGAACACGCCACCGATAGCTACCATGGTGGCTGGCTACGCTGGGTGACCACGACCAACCACAAGGACATCGGCACGATGTACATGACGTTCTCGCTGATCATGTTCTTCGTCGGCGGGATGATGATTCTGGGCGTTCGTGCCGAACTCTTCCAGCCGGGCCTTCAGCTGATGAAGCCCGAATTCTTCAACCAGCTGATCGGCATCCATGCACTGGTGATGATTTTCGCCGCATTGATGCCAGCGGCCACCGGCTTCGCAAACTGGATGATACCGTTGATGATCGGCGCACCAGACATGGCCTTGCCCCGTCTCAACAACTGGGGTTTCTGGCTGTTGCCACCGGCGGCCATCCTGCTCACCCTGCCCTTCACCCTGGCGCTATTCGGCATTGGCGATGGTGCGCTGGCTACCGGCTGGACCTTTTATGCGCCACTCTCGGTTCAGGGCGGCATGGGCGTCGACTTCGCCATCCTCGCGGTACATATCCTCGGGATCTCGTCGATCATGGGATCGATCAACATCATCGTGACCATTTTCAACATGCGTGCCCCCGGGATGACCATGATGAAGCTACCCCTTTTCGCCTGGGGCTGGCTGATCACCGCATTCCTGCTCATCGCAACCCTGCCAGTGCTGGCGGGCGCGGTCACCATGTTGCTCACCGACCGGCATTTCGGCACACATTTCTTCGATGCAGCCGGCGGCGGTGATCCCATCCTGTTCCAGCATCTGTTCTGGTTCTTTGGCCATCCTGAAGTCTACATCCTGCTGTTGCCGGTCTGGGGCCTGATTCCGCACGTGCTTTCGGCCTTTTCGCGTAAGCCGAGCTACGGCTACAAGGCGCAGGTTTACAGCTTTATTGCCATCGGTGTTCTTTCAGTCGTGGTCTGGGCTCACCATATCCTGACATCCGGGATGCCGACCCCTGCTCTGATCTACTTCATGTTCAGCACCATGGCCATTTCGCTACCGCTGGCCGTACTCTTTTTTTGCTGGATAGCCACCATGTGGAAAGGCTCGATGACCTTCGAGACACCCATGCTTTTTGCGATTGGCTTCATCGTCCTGTTCGGCATCGCCGGTCTGACCGGCTTGGTGCTCGCCGACGTTGCCGCCGATGCGCAGTACCATCACAGCTATTTTGTCGTGGCACATTTTCATTACGCCCTCTTTGCCGGCGGCATCATGGGCGTCATGACCGGGGTTTATTACTGGCTGCCAAAATGGACCGGTCACATGTACAGTGAAAAACTGGGCAAACTGCATTTCTGGCTCACAGTACTTTCGTTCAACCTCACCTTCATCCCACAATTTTTCCTTGGATTGGCTGGTATGCCGCGACGCATCCCGGACTACGCGCTGCAATTTGCCGAGTTCAATGCCATCTCCAGCGTGGGCGCATTCATTCTGGGCTTTAGTCAATTGATTTTTGCCTGGAACATCTGGGCGTGCGTGCGCGGCGGGCCGAAGGTCGATAGCCGTGTATGGGAAGGCGCTGAAGGTCTGGAGTGGGAGCTCTCATCGCCGCCCCCTCACCACAGCTGGGAAACCCAGCCGGTCGTCAAATAGTTGGAGGCGCGGATGAATCAGCCCTTTTCGGATGATGATCTGCAACGCCGCCGTACGGCCTCACGGCGTCTGGGTTGGCTGCTGGGCGCCATCGTGTTGGCCATCTATGTCGCCGGGCTATTCATCAAACGCTGATGTCATGGACCGCACACACCCATCCCCTGTCAACCACAACCGTCTGATCATCCGGCTCATGGTGATGGTGGCTGCCGCGTTCGCCTTCGCCTTCGCGCTGGTGCCGCTTTATAACGTCTTGTGCCGGGTAACCGGCTTCAATGGCAAGGTAACAGGAGAAAAGACCATACGCGATGGTTTTGGCATTGGTGGGCTCAAAACCGACAAGGTGCCGACATCGGCCATCGACCTCGGACGCATTGTTCGCGTTGAATTCACCGGTACCGTCATGCCAGGGCTGCCGTGGGACATGCGTCCCCTGACCCTTTCCCTTGACATTCATCCGGGTGAATTGCAGCAAGTCACCTATCTGGTGCGAAATACATCCAATCGGACTATTGTCGGTCAGGCGGTACCTAGTATCAGCCCGGGCCAGGCCGCGCAACACTTCGAGAAGATTGAGTGTTTCTGTTTTTCCCAGCAAACGCTTGGCCCTGGTGAAGCACGCGAAATGCCGCTGGCGTTTATCGTCAAACCCGAGGTTGATCGCAACATCAGCCACATCACCCTGTCCTACGCATTTTTCGGCGTCGATGGACAACGCCAGACTTTGACCAGCGGCGCGGAGGCCCGATGAAAACGAATGCCCCTCAACTTGTGGATCATGCGCATTACTTCGTTCCCAATCCCAGCATCTATCCCGTCATTCTCTCCTTCGGGATGTTTCTGTTGGCGCTAGGGTTTGTCGAATTGATCAACGGCTTCCATCTGGGCAAATGGGTCATGCTCGGGGGGACCGGCGTTATTTTCTACGTACTGTTCAACTGGTTTGGTCAGGTGATCAGCGAATCCCAGAGCGGCTCTTACCGTGATTGGGAAGATCGGTCATTTCGTTATGGAATGATCTGGTTCATTGCGACCGAGGTGATGTTCTTTGCCGCCTTCTTCGGTGCGCTGTTCTACGTACGAATCATTTCGGTGCCTGAACTCGGTGGCATGACCATCGCCAATGGCACGACGCTATGGCCTGACTTCTCGGGTGCCTGGCCAACCAGCGGCCCGAAAGGTGCGCCATTTACCCCCATGGGTGCCTGGGGAATTCCGGCCTTGAATACTGCGCTATTGCTCAGTTCGGGGGCCACTGTCACCTGGGCTCACTGGGGTGTACTGCGAAATAACCGTCGGCAGCTCTGCCTCGGACTGGCTGCCACCGTACTTCTGGGCTGCCTTTTCCTCGGTTTCCAAGCCTATGAATACCATCATGCCTACACCGAAATGGGTCTGACCATGGGCGCTGGCGCCTATGGGGCGACCTTCTTCATGCTCACCGGCTTTCACGGCTTCCACGTCACGCTCGGCACGATCATGCTCGCGGTGATCCTGCTTAGAAGCCTGAGCGGCCATTTCACGGCCGAGCGCCATTTTGCCTTTGAGGGCGTCGCCTGGTACTGGCACTTCGTCGACGTCGTCTGGCTGATTCTGTTCGTCTTCGTTTACTGGGTGTAGCCAGGAATGAGCCCAAAACGGAATCCGGCCAACAGCAAAAGGAAAAGCGTAATGGACAAACCGATACGCAAGGTCAACGCTCTGGCCGTTCGCTGGCCGGCGCCACGGTCGCGATAGAGAAAGACTAGCCCCGAAAACAAGCTGCCCACAATGGCCAACAACAGCAACACCACCACTACCCTGAGCATCGATGACTCTCCCGACAGTCGTTCGTTGGCTCAGTATGCGCGCCCTGGCAAAGGTTCGACAAGGGCGAGCCGGCGACAGGTGGCCATCATCGGGGCACTCGCCATGAGCATTGTGCTCCCTGCTTTTATCTCGCTCGGGCTGTGGCAATGGCGAAAATATGAAACCAAGACGCATCTGCAAACAGAACTCGATACGCGCAGCCATGATGCGCCGGTTGTGATGCCCTCGGTTCCTGTCGACGCTGAAGCGCTCCGCTACCGTAGCGTTATTCTGCGCGGTACATTGGATGCTGATCACCAGATTCTGCTCGACAACCAACTGCATCAGGAACAGGCGGGTTACCACGTCATCACACCGCTGAAAATTGCTGGCTCAAGCATGCATGTTCTGGTCAATCGCGGCTGGCTGCCTGCTCCAGCCGATCATAAGATTCTTCCAGTTGCCGACGTACCTGCCGGCGAAATCGAACTGACCGGCATAGCGATTTTGCCGGCCCAGCGTTTCTTTAACCTTGCACCACAGCCGACCAGCGGATGGGCTGCCGTCTGGCAAAATCTCGATATCGAACGCTATCGCCGTGTCGTGGATTACCCACTGCAACCGGTCATCATCCAACTCGACCCCGAAGCACCGGCCGGCTATCTTCGCCAGTGGCCTCGCCCGGACGAACGCGCCGACCGTCACCTGAGCTATGCCCTGCAATGGTTTGGCTTTGCGATCTCCAGCCTTGGCATTTGGGGCTATTTCCTGGTCCGGCGGCCATGAGTGAAGCAACCCTCCACGCTCCTGGTAACGGTCGCGGCATGCTGCTACTGATTGTGGGCTTGCTCATGTTGCCGTTTGTGATTGGCGGCGGCCTTTATTTCAGCGGCTGGCATCCCACGCGTGCCAGTATCCATGGAACCCTTTTGGAACCGTCACGGCCGTTACCGGATGATCTGCTGCGGTCTACGGCAAAAATGCGCGGAAAATGGATACTTTTCGTGAATGTTCGCGGCAGCTGCGCGTCCGCGTGTGTCACGCGTATCGATGAAATTCGGCGAATCCATGTTGCGTTATACAAGAACATGGACCGCCTCCGCCGAGTCATCATTAGCGACCGTCCGGACGACCCCGCCTTGTTGGCCCTGGTCCGAAGTCAGCCCGATCTCTTGCTCGCAGCGGCGCCTTCTCAGGCCCCTACTGAAACCGGCGATCCTGTGCTCCTGGCTGACCCGCAGGGGCAACTGATCATGACCTTCCCCAACGGCACCAGCGCCCAAGGCATACGTGCCGACATTGAACGCTTGCTCAAATTCACCTCGAACGGCTAGGAGCACGGACATGCAGACGATTGTCGCCCACCCGCTAAGTATTGGCCAACGATTAGCCGCCTTCGCTCATCTCTGCAAGCCCCGGGTGAACAGCCTGATCGTCTTTACCGCGATGATCGGCATGTGCCTGGCCACCCCCGACTTCCCGCCTGTCCTGCGCTTCCTCGTTGCCTCCCTTGGCATTGCCCTGGTTTCATTCGCGGCTGCCGCGCTTAATTGCCTGGTTGAACGAACGATCGATGCAAAAATGGCGCGAACCAGCTGGCGAGCCACAGCCCGCGGAGACATTTCGCCCGCCGAGACCATTACGCTTGCCACAATCCTGGGCGCCGCCGGTCTTTGGTTGCTGGACTCTTACATCAATGATCTGACCATGTGGCTGACGCTTGGTACTTTTGTCGGCTACACCGTCATCTATACCCTGATACTCAAACCAGCCACCCCGATGAACATCGTCATTGGGGGCGCCTCAGGTGCCATGCCGCCATTGCTTGGCTGGACAGCCATGACCGGGCAGATATCCGCCGAACCATTGGTGCTATTCCTCATCATCTTCCTGTGGACGCCCCCTCACTTCTGGTCCCTGGCCTGCTACCGGCGCGACGACTATGCGCGCTCAGGTTTGCCGATGCTGCCCGTCACCCACGGCATTGCTTTCACCTGCCAGCACATCCTCTGGTACACGCTGATGCTTGCCGCCGCCAGTCTGATCCCGGTCTCGCTGGGTATGAGCAGCACGTTTTACCTGATCGCCATCAGCATTCTCGATCTCGTTTTCCTCGGCTATGCCATCGCGCTCTGCCGAAACTACAGTGACGCTCTGGCGCGCCGCAGTTTCCGCTACTCGATTCTTTATCTAACCCTGCTCTTTGCCGCGCTATTTGTCGATCGACTGATCGTCCTCTGAACGCATCCATGCGCCTCTACCGCCGGCTGCTACTGGTCGCCACCCTACTCGCCTTTGCCGTCATTGCCTTGGGTGCCTATGTCCGCCTGTCCGATGCCGGACTGGGTTGCCCGGACTGGCCCGGCTGCTACGGCCACTGGCTGGGTGTTCCGGATGCGGCACATGAGCAACTGGCAGCCCAACAAGCCTTCCCAGAGCGCCCGATCAACACCGGCAAAGCCTGGAAGGAAATGCTCCACCGGTACCTCGCCGGCACGCTCGGCTTGCTGATCCTGACCCTCTGTTTGCTGGCCTGGCGCAAAGCGTTTCGCTCGCGGCAATCTCCCGCCCTGCCAACCCTGCTGCTCGGCGTCGTCGGCCTGCAGGCTGCCCTCGGGATGTGGACAGTGACCTTGTTACTGAAACCGGTGATCGTCACCCTGCACCTGATCGGCGGCATGACCACACTTTCGCTGCTGGTCGGGCTGGCGCTCAGAGAGCAGGCGGTCAATGCGGTAGCGCTGGGGCGCGTCACGCGCATCATCGCGGCCTGCGCCTTGCTGACCATCATTGTCCAGATCGCACTCGGGGGCTGGGTCAGCAGCAACTATGCGGCCCTGGCCTGCAGCGACTTTCCTTCATGCCAAGGCCAGTGGCAACCACCGATGAATTTTGCCGAAGCTTTCAGCCTGCATCGGGAATTGGGCATGACGGCAGACGGCCAGTTGCTGTCCAGCGAAGCACTAACCGCCATTCACTGGACGCATCGTATCGGCGCCGCTGCCGTGTCACTGGTTGCCGGCGCACTGGCGCTGACCTTGCTCAGAACCGGCCAACGCCGCTGGCAAATTTGGGGCGGAACTGTATTGGCCCTGCTCCTCATACAAGTCAGTCTGGGAATTGCCAATGTGCTGCTGTCTCTGCCACTGAGCCTTGCCGTCGCCCATACCATCGGCGCCGCCTGCCTGTTAGCCGTCGTGCTGTCAATCAACGTTCAAATGTTCTGTATTAGCCGTCTCAAATCCGGCGCCACGATCCTCGGTTGTGAGGCCTCACGCCATCACGAGTATTGCCGGTAATCTCAACGGGGCTGGCACCTGAATTTTTACAAAAATGTCCGCGGTCTTCCAATCCGTAGAAACCCGATTATTCCCGCAAGTTTTCCGGGAAAACTTCGATGGACTACTGCGGTCAACTGGTTATTTCAAGCGAAAACGAAAGATTGTGATGAGCGAGAACACACACCGTCCGGTTGCAGTCGATGCTTTTCCCGTCATACGCAGCGTCGGCTTGGACGCGCCGGCACGCTGGCTAAGCGCCGGATGGGGCGATCTGCGCCAGGCACGGGGCGCCAGCCTCTTTTACGGCACCTGTTTTGCGGTTGGCGGCTGGGTGATGCAAATCGTATTTGCCCGCGCCTATTCTCTTTTTGCCGGACTCATCACCGGCTTCCTCTTATTGGCCCCGTTCCTCGCGATGGGTCTTTATGACCTGAGTCGTCGCATTGGGCTGGGCGAACCACCCCGCCTGCTCGTGACCTTCACGGCATGGCGGAGCAATCTGGCCAATGTCAGCCTGCTGGCCGCCGTGCTGGCAGTCGTATTCCTGGTCTGGGCAAGGGCGTCGATGGTGATCTTTGCCCTTTTCTTCGATGCTGCCGGTTTGCCGACGTTCGTTGATGTGGTGCACGCAGTTATCACTCTGGAGCAGCCCGAATTCGCATTGGTCTACTTTATGGTCGGGGGCTTTTTTGCCCTCTTTGTCTTTGCTATCAGTGTCGTTGCCGTCCCGCTCATGCTGGATCGGGGCACGGATGCCATCAGTTCAGCCATCACCAGCATCAGCGCATGTACGCGCAATCCGTTGCCCATGTTGTTATGGGCGCTCTGCATCGTGGTGCTGGTTGCCATAGGACTGGCCACCCGATTCATCGGGCTGGTCGTCATCATGCCCATTCTTGGCCACGCCACCTGGCATGCTTACCGGGAACTCACGACTCCCACAGCGCCAGACCTAAATGCTGGCGAGACCTGACGCGGCAGGATTTCGCGAGCGCGAATAGAATATGCCCTGAAATTTCAGGGCATTTTCGCAACGGGCTGGTTATTGTTTAAATCATTCCCACTCGATCGTCGCCGGCGGCTTGCCCGACACGTCATAGACAACACGGTTGAGGCCACGAACTTCGTTGATGATCCGGTTCGATACGCGCCCAAGCAGCTCGTACGGCAGGTGCGCCCAATGCGCCGTCATGAAGTCGCTGGTGACCACTGCGCGCAGGGCAACCACGTTTTCATAAGTACGACCATCGCCCATCACACCGACGCTCTTGACCGGCAGGAATACCGCAAAGGCCTGGCTGGTCAGGTCGTACCAGGTTTTACCAATGTCTGCTTCGGTACATGCACCGGCTGCCACGTCGCGTTCGGTCGCGACGGTCGACCGCAATTCATCGATAAAAATGGCATCGGCTCGCTGCAGCAGGTGAGCTGATGCCAGTTTGACTTCGCCGAGAATACGCACACCCAAGCCCGGCCCCGGGAAGGGGTGACGATAGACCATCTCGCGCGGCAGACCGAGCGCCACCCCAAGTTCGCGGACTTCATCCTTGAACAGTTCGCGCAGCGGCTCAAGCAGCTTGAGATGCATGTCGTCCGGCAAGCCGCCGACATTGTGGTGGCTCTTGATGGTGTGAGCGCCCTTCTTGTTTTTGCCAGCCGATTCGATCACGTCCGGATAGATGGTGCCCTGTGCCAGCCATTTGGCGCCGACCAGCTTTTTGGATTCGGCCTGGAAGACCTCTACGAATTCCTTGCCGATGATCTTGCGCTTCTGCTCGGGGTCGGAAACCCCGGCCAGCTTGCCCATGAAATCGTCAACGGCATCAACCCGAATGACTTTGACGCCAAGGTTGCGGGCGAACATGTCCATGACCATATCGCCTTCGTTCAGACGCAACAGGCCATGATCGACAAAGACACAGGTCAACTGGTCGCCAATGGCGCGATGAATCAACGCAGCAGCAACGCTGGAATCCACGCCGCCGGACAGCCCCAGTATCACGTCATCGGAGCCAACTTGGGCGCGGATGGAGGCTACCGCCTCAGAGATGTAATCACCCATCACCCAGTCAGTACCGCAACCGCAGATGCCATGGACGAAGCGTTCGAGAATGGCACGACCCTGCAGGGTATGGGTCACTTCCGGGTGGAACTGCACCGCATAGAACTTGCGGTCTTCGTCGGCCATTCCAGCGATCGGGCAGGACGGCGTCGAAGCCATGATCTTGAAGCCAGCCGGCAATGCCATTACAGAATCACCATGGCTCATCCATACCTTGAACATGCCATGACTTTCAAGGGTGGTGAAATCGGCCAAGCCCTTGAGCAGGGCAGTGTGGCCATGCGCGCGAACTTCGGAATAGCCGAATTCACGGGCCTTGCCCGCCGCTTCGGCCGTCATCACCTTGCCACCCAGTTGCTCGGCCATGGTCTGCATGCCATAGCAAATACCGAGTACAGGAACGCCAAGCTGAAAGACAACTTCTGGCGCACGCGGCGTATCGCCTTCAGTCACCGAACTCGGGCCACCCGACAGGATGATGCCCTTGGCACCATAGTTACGGATGAATTCTTCGGAGACGTCATACGGATGAATTTCGCAGAACACCTTGGCTTCGCGGACGCGTCGGGCGATCAGCTGGGTAACCTGGGAACCAAAATCAAGAATCAGGATTTTCTGGTGAGCCATTTTTCAAAACCTTGAATGAAAAAGGCGGCTACCGGAGCCGCCCTTTGGAGCACTGAAATAATCAGTCGAGGTGGTAGTTTGGTGCTTCCTTGGTGATCTGCACGTCGTGGACGTGAGACTCGCGGATGCCAGCCGAGGTGATTTCGACGAAACAGGCATTGTCGTGCATGTGGCTAATTGACGGGCTGCCAAGGTAGCCCATCGATGAACGTAGCCCCCCCATCAACTGATGAATGACGGCGAGCACCGACCCTTTGTATGGCACGCGCCCTTCGATACCTTCGGGGACGAACTTATCGACATTCGACGTGTTTTCCTGGAAGTAACGATCGGACGAACCGGCTTGCATCGCGCCCAGTGAACCCATGCCACGGTAAGACTTGTAGGAACGGCCCTGGAACAGCTCAACCTCACCCGGCGCTTCTTCAGTACCTGCAAACAGGCCACCCAGCATCACCGTATCGGCGCCCGCCGCAATGGCCTTGGCGATGTCGCCGGAATAGCGAATGCCTCCATCGGCGATCATCGG